>Ga0207713_1000378_pt1 | contig 48142 bp, 59 predicted proteins | sample KBSS64metaG_FD_184404 | JGI IMG/M metagenome (GOLD analysis project Ga0207713, IMG submission 184404) | Switchgrass rhizosphere microbial communities from Kellogg Biological Station, Michigan, USA - KBS S6-4 metaG (SPAdes) (version 2) | ecosystem: Host-associated > Plants > Roots > Rhizosphere >...
AGGGATGGTGGTCATGGGCCTTGAACTGAATCAGCACCAGGCGGAGAAGTAGATGAACGAGTTGATACAGGGCCTCGATGGACCCAGAACCGCCCAGCAGGAATTGTTTTATGACCTGGAAGATGCAGCGGCCGTTATTGGATGGTCGGTGATGGAACTGGCCACCCTGGCAGCGAATGGCAATACGTCGAGTGACACAATGGCGTTGCAGAAGATATGTGCATTGCTGAAGGCTCAGCAGGAAAAGATAGTGGCGTATGCAGGTGAGGTTAAACGCCAGCGCATTAACAGGTCCGAGGTGATTGGTTGAATCAACGCGGCGGGTCAGCCCGAAACCAACGCTGAATGTTGCAATCTGGCGGTAGCCGCCGACACACAGTTGTGGTGAATATGCACGCGATTATCTGAAAGAACCCCAGATGTGATGAGCGCACCATCGCGCAATCGAGCTTCGGATTTTTCCCACAATCTGACGAGGTTGAGCCAGAGGAAGTAACTTGGCTAGGATTCGCCGTCGCAGTAAATCCTATGGCCGGGTGTCGCAACCTGAAGTAGTCTGAGGCGCCGTAGCGTCATAGCTCTGTAGCAGGCGCTTTTTTTGTGCTTGTTTACCGCATCTATGGTGGACCGTGTGAGGCGGGCTTTTGTCCGGCCGGTACCCTCGGACACCGGTTTGCGACCCTTGCATGGTCCACCACCCACCCGTGTCGCAACGGCGGTGGTGGCCTCTTAATTTTCCGAGGGCCTAGAGGATGTTTTCTACAGATAAAAGCTATCCAGTCCATCAAGTCAAAATCAGACCTGAGCAATGGCACCCAGCGGTGAATGCTCACTCAATGTCTAACGCATTGGAGCGGGCCTTATGAAAACCAATCCAAACGAGGACGATCTTCTCACCAGCGTTTTTAAGGTTAAACCTGGGTTGAGTTCCGAAGAAGCATTAGTGAATGCGAGTGAAATACTGGCGTTAGTGGCTGCGATGGCTAATGAACAGGCATTTTCTTCTTGTGGATCGCGACGTCTTCAAATATTTGGGTTGGCGCAGCTGATTGAAAATTCGAAACTTCTAGTGGATATTGCACCGGGAAAAACGAGCCCTGTAAACCTCTGATTACTGAGCGCCATGCATTAACCCTGGGGCAGACCATTAACTTTCAACTCAAAAATCACGGTCTGACCCCATTTATGTTTGCCATTATGGAATGGTGACAGTAATCCAAGCAGAACCAACGCACACATGAAGCGGAATGCTTTTTAATTGAAATTGACAATCTCATCGACTCCAAAAATATTGATTCTGCAAATTATATAGCCATAACCTTTCCGACTGTAGCATGATTTTACATATGGAACTGTTTCACAAGCCGATTCAATTCAACGGCCAATCTAGCAAGCTCAGAGGTGGCAATAGTTGTCTGATGAGATCCTTCTGATGCCTGACTCGATAAGTCTCGTATGCTTATCAGATTTCTATCTACTTCTCTAGCAACTTGCGCTTGCTCTTCTGATGCTGTCGCAATCAGTACATTGCGTTGGGTAATGTCTTCAATGGAATCAGTAATCTCCAAAATCGCTGTTCCTGCATTTTGAGCAGCCTCGAATGTTATCTGTGCCTGGGCGTTGGTTTGGTTCATCGCTGACACAGCTGCTTCAGTACCCTTCTGAATAGATCCGATCATTTTCTCGATCTCGCTCGTAGATTGCTGCGTGCGATGGGCGAGCGCCCTGACTTCGTCGGCAACTACAGCAAATCCTCGACCTGCCTCGCCAGCCCTTGCAGCCTCAATAGCCGCATTAAGTGCAAGTAGATTGGTCTGTTCAGCTATCGATTGAATAACATCAAGGACTTTGCCGATGTCGGTAGCCATAACTGCAAGTTGCTTTACCTCATCAGCGCTTCCCTTGACATTTGTTACCATCAAGCTGATCGCTTTAACCGTTTCGTCCACACGGGTGCGTCCCGCCACGGCTGAAATATTAGATTTACTAGCTGCTGCCGATGCTGCTGATGCATTACGTGCAACCTCCTCCACTGCTGCACTCATTTCAGTCACTGCGGTGGCTGCCATTTCAACTTCATGATTTTGACGCTGCATTCCAAGATGCGCGTCGTCAGTTACAGCATGCATCTCTTCAGAGGTGGACGCTAATTGGTTGGAGGAATCGGAGATCAGAGACAATGTACACCTTAGACCGTGTTGCATAACCCTTAGGGCCTCAGTCAATCGCGAAATTTCATCGTGACCTTGTACATGGATAACCTCGGTCAGATCATTTGCAGCAATGCGCTGTGCGATATCCAGTGACTGCTTTACGGGACCAGTAATACTACGCGTGTAAAATAAAGCAACAATTACGGCCAACACGCTACTCACTAAAACAAAAACTGCAACTATCAATTTTGACTGTTCATAGACTGCGGTAGCTGCCTCTCCTGCCTTTTTTGCCTTATCGTTATTTAAAACAACAAGCTTCTTGATTACGATCTCTACATCATCGGCCACAGGCCGCACCACATCATTGGATAAATTGACTACCTCCGCGGTATCACCAGAAGCGACACTTGCCAAGTATCTATCTTGCACATCTTGGTATCGGCGAAGAATGTTGGTCAGTTCAGAGAAATATTGTTTACCTAGTGGAGTGACAATTAGATCCTGCAAAGAGGTCAACCTATCCTGAATTAATAGTCGCGACTGTTTAATATCCTGTAGTGCTTGAGCTTTGCGTTCTGCTGGTTCTAAAGGATTGCGAATGCGAGAGTTGTTTACCCTGATACTTATAAACTCTCTATCTAAATTAGCCAAAGCCACTATGCTGGGTACTACATTATTCTCGACAAATTTCTCAGAGTCGTTGAGGCTGCGTGCTTGATTTAAAGCGACCACGCCTAAAACCAAAATAACAACACCAAAAAACCCAAAGCAAAGCATTGAGCGAACAGCCAGGTTTAATCTGCGAAGAACCATAAATACACCCTCATCAATTTTAATGAAGCACAAACGCTTACTGGCCGTATCGGCTACCCTCGATCAATCTTTAATAGAAATTCAATAAAAACACACACACAACAAAATTATAAAAGTTACGTAGCAAACTAAATAACAAAAAATAAAAATATGCGAAAAGTTTAAAAAAAAACGAAGCAAAAACTCTAACGTATCAAAATAGATACAATTTTTTCTATGCAAACAGAATCACAACGATGCTATCTTTACCACACTTGAAATTAATTCTGGATTAAGGTTAATACTGATTGATTGCAAATATTCAGAATGAAGTATTTGCTAAAAAAGAAGGGCAAGGCAGCGGAACGGCACATTTAGAGGGAGCTGTTGACTTGTCCATTGATAACAGCCAATAAAGAAAACCGCTAAAATTGGTAAGGTCACCATGAAGAATTTTACGAATTCTAGTTCATTTCTTTCTCCCGAAGAAAGAGAGGCGATAGCTGAAATAGAAGCAGCTATGAGTGCAGTTCAGCTCATTACTCGTCTAACGAAATTAAAATTTGCTGCAATAGAAAAAATTACCGAAAAAAATTGGGTTGCCTGCTCAATTACTGATGATTTCTATGATGGTCGTACCCAGAGTGGAGCTATTCCTCCTAAATTAGACCTATGTCGAGAAGCGAAGAATAAGGGACAGATATTTATATACCAAAAACACAAGCTGAATAATTTTTCATATGAATGCGAAATTTTAAGAAAGGATGGATTTGGCGGCTATATTTCCTCTCCTATCGTTCTATCAGATGGATACGTTTATGGATTCTTATGGGCCGTTGCCCCACAGTTATCAACGGCGTTTGAAACTAATGAGACATTAGATACGCTTAGGTTATTTTCTAGGCTTGTAGCGAGCGCAATCGAACTACAAATTAGGCATCCAGAGCAAAGTTGTTAAAAACATTTTTTTGGAACTCGGTACAGGCGGACCGATCACAAGATAATAAAATCTTGGAGGGTAGGTACGGTGAACGAACATTTTTTTTCAGAACAAGACTTTCGGAATCTTGACGCGGCTAGCCAACACTTTGCACAACATGACGGCTTTATGTCAGTACTCCCAGGTTCGCGCGGTTTTTTTCATTATTCGAAGCGTATCTGTATGCTGGGTGAATCCTTCGTGTCTACGTCAACAAGCCGAACAGGGTGGGGTTATGAAACAAAAAATGAAATCGATGGATTTCTGATCTCAATCCCTCTTAGTGGGGAGTTTCATTGGACTAACTCTTTAGGTTCATTCGAGGCAAAGCCTGGTTCAATAGTACTTCTGGAGCAACGTATGACTAAGAGTGCAAGCTATTCCGAGGGAATGATTTGGGCTATGGCATTCATTTCTTACAACGATCTATTTCGAGCATTGATTCTCCTTTTGGGACGCACACCCAAAACTAGATTGTTATTTAAACTTGAGAATTCCAATCAGCGTGCCTCCAATGCTATAAGGCTGATAATTCAAACAATTCTTCAAGTCGCATCCAATACACAGCCGCCTATTACACATGTTACCGCACACTTAAAAGACGCACTCATAAACTTAATACTCTACAATTTCAATAATAATTACTCCAGCATCCTATTGGATAATTCGACCATCACAACCCCAACACCTTATGTAATTAATAATGCGGCCGCTTTCATGGAGAGTTCTAACTCTCCAGCATTGACTGTTAACGATGTGGCAATTCACGCAGGCTTGAGCGTTAGATCTCTACAACTTGGATTTAAAAAATATAAAAACATGACTCCTATTGCATTTTTAAGAATGACTAGACTCAAAGCCGCTCGGCAACTGCTCAAGACATCAACCCATGAAATCACCCCACAATCAATTGCAACTCAATGCGGATTTTCAAACTACTATCTATTTAAAAAATACTACCTTGAAACATACTCTGAAACCCCAAATGAAACAAAGCTGAAATATCAACAAGCCACAAAAAATGTGGGAGCTGACTTTTTGAGAGATCTAATTTAATTATTTATATCAACCACGACCACCCAAAGGCGACTAAACAAACAGATCATCTAGCAAATCTAAACAATATGCATACTAGCCTACAACTGCGGCTCACTAAACGTCTAGGCATTGCTTGTTTCGACGGCAAAAGCTCAACTAATAACAATGAAACACCCAACAAACCTACACACTAGAATTTAAGTAGGTGCTCAACCTAAACAGGCTTCCAAATGAACGAACACTCTATATCTCAAGTACATCTCCAAGACGAAGAGTCTCTATGGAACTATTACAACAAATGCGGACTTTCGCCAGCCCTAAAAATTTTAGACAGCGGGCCACTCGACTATAAAAAGACAACCTACAGTTTGGGAGATATGTTCATATGCTCTACTACCAGCACTTCTGGCTGGGGTTTTGAGAAACAGAATAATACCGACGTTTATTTTGTCACCTATACTTACAGCGGCGAATCCATTTGGGAATTAAATAAGCACGGCCGCATCCAAGCTTCCCAACAGCTGTGTATTGTAGATAGTTCGAGGCTTGTACAGGGGGAGTTCACTCGTGGTACTTATACAGATACAATAATGATTGATGCCAAAGCTTTAAACAAGGAGTTAGAACTTTCAAAAGGTCTCAACTATAAAGATCGCCTGGAGTTCCAGCCTCTACTTAATAGCGACTCTCAAGTTTGGCCAATGCTTAACTCAATAATTAAATGCATCAGAAACGGGATGCTTTTCCATAAAGCTCAGGAGTCACCTCTGGCTATTAGGCACCTGAAACAGGCGCTAATGTCAACATTAATTGAATTAATCCCCCATAATAACAGCAACGAAAATCGTTTTAAATTTGACCTAATTACTCCCCGGCACATTAGTCGAGCAATTGAATACATGCACGCCCACGCACATGAAGATATTTCAATTAGTGATGTCGCCGCTTATGCGTGCACAAGTGTCAGAAATCTTCAATTGGGATTCAAGACCTTTAGAAATGTTTCTCCAATGCAATATCTACGAAATGTACGTCTGGCGGGCGCTCACGAGGAACTGGTCAAAGAGGATGTACGTACGGATTGGCAAGGGATAGCGCTTCGCTGGGGTTTCGTCGATCTTGGCCTATTTGCTAAATACTACAAGAAGAATTATGGGAGAACTCCATTTCAAACTCAGCACATTATTAAAGGCAACTTGCTCACCAAAAAGGATTAATCACTTCCTGATCGCAAACGAATGTCCGCGGCCTATTGAAAGCAGCAGTAAAAAAACGAAATAAAAAAGCAAAAAACGACGGATATTTATTTTAGCATACCAACCGATAAGATTTAGTAATATGATCGATAAACGCATAACCGCTGCTAAAAAATTCTATCAGGCCAACGAAATATATCACATGAACAAGAACCAATTACCAACAGCCGTGATTGAATATAAAAAAAAGGTAGACATATGTGTAGCAAAGATAAATCGTATAATTGCTGCGCACGCTACCGTCAAACGAGAGATTGAAGTATATAAAGCTCAAATGATCAATATTAAAAAAACCATCAAAGAACCAACTAACCAAAGAGACTCCCAATATCTATTCAACCAAATTTCCTTTTTAGAAAACTCAGCTTTGGCGTTAACCGATATAGCAGACGCTGCACTGCTCTCTGCAATCGGTAGGCTGGGTTTAAATCTTGACGAACTAAGGCTGATTAATCAGTCAATGCAAAAGACAACAACTCAAGATGCAAACGTTACTGAATCCAAATTAATTACATACACCTTGGCACAGTGTCAGCAAGATGTAGATGATACCTGTAGGCGGTTAATAAATTGCTGTGAGCTTGATGCCAGTATTTTAAAAATAATGGGAATGACTGAAAATCAAAAAAAGTCATTTTAAGTACACCTTGGCAGGAGCATTACTATGAATCTTCATGCTTTTTCTAAAAACAATCTTAAAGACATGGAAGATACTGCAGATATATTAATTAACGATTGCCACGCACTTCACTTTTCTATAAGCATGATAATTGCGCTATTATTGAATAATCCAAGCGCTCAATGCCCGACACTAGAGACTAGCTCTTCTAAAGGCTTAAAAATGGGTAAGCTTGACCAGAAAAACTTGGATGAATTAGTCACAACACTGACCACTTCACTGTGTAAACTCAATACTAGAATGGGTGATTTTATCCTCAAAAAAAATACCGAACCTTTTATTGACACATTAACCCATGTAAATAATCCGAATCCAAGCGCATTTTCATTACAGAGAAGCTTAAATGACAACCTATCTCTTCTTGTGGAATTAAAAGAGTATCGTGCGTCTTTATCAAATTCTTGCAGTCGCTAGATTAAAGTGCACAACATATCATCATTATAAAATACCAGACAATCTATTCGAAATTAAAATAACGAGTATAGAAAAAACACCTGCACGCCAATGAAATTATAAAACCCATATTCGCCTTTTTCATTTTTGGTGACGCCATATAATTCACTAAAAATCATCGATCACTCCTGCTTACTTCAATATAAAGTTCGCCCTCAAACTAGCAGATTTTTACCAATCAATAACTATAGTGTCATTCAACGTTCCTTTACATCGGTGATGAGCGAAACAAAGGCATAAATCACGCCGGCATATTATTCTTCCAACGGCTCCAGCCGGCCACAATATATATTAGATTAATTTTGCACTTTTACACTGAGGTGTTGATGGCAGCATCAGACGACACGTTCCTGCTTGAACGCCTGCTGAGGGGTGAGCAGAGCGCATACAAAGAATTGGTCTCCGCCCATCAGAACGCTATGAGGGCCGTTGCATATGCAATAGTAGGTAAGCGCCATGCCGACGAAGTTGTACAGGACGCTTGGCTGTCGGTGGTAAGTAACCTAACAAGGTTCGAAGAGCGCTCTAGCCTCAAAACCTGGCTACTGACTATAACCGCAAATGCCGCAAAAGGTCGCTATAAACAGAGTCGCCGCGAGGTGTTGATTGATGACCTGCCTTCGTCCCACGAAACCAGCGGAATTGACCGCTTCAATCACGATAATGGTCACTGGGTTGTATTCCCACGTGATTGGCACCATGACACCCCTGAGGAATTACTGAACGAGGATGAGTTACGAAAGTGCCTGGAATCTACATTGCTGAGTATGTCCGAATTGCAAAGCAGTGTATTGGTTCTGCGCGAACGCCAAGGCCTGGAATTGGAGCAAATCTGCGACATTCTAAAACTCTCGCTATCCAATGTTCGCGTATTGTTGCATCGAGCACGTCTTAAAGTCTTCGCTGCGGTGAAGCATTTTGAGGAAACAGGCGAATACTGATAAAGAAATTTTAAAACTTAATTGCTATGATGACTTTCATCTGAATCTTCCGTTTTCTACTGAGTAGTTATCTATACTTACTTTCACAATTAGGATTAGCTATTAGTTTAAATAAAATGGAAAAATTTCTGATTTATAACATGTTCCCCCCTTACCTTGCCTTGAGATAAAACAAGCGAACTGAAGGGGTCCGATTGCCAATTTATGATCACAAGCTTCCGCCTTAACTTGGTCTTACCCTGTCTTTAAGCTGCCAGTGAAATCCAACTAACTCACGCTAGCCGCTTGCTTGGGCAAAAAACTAAAGAAATGACAAATAAACTTTGCCGTCGAATCGGAGAGATTATTAAACCCACTAAGTTATGAGATCGATACATCACTTAGGGTCCGCGCTCGAAAAAAAATACCCATATTGATCGGTGGAGCTAATAAAAAACTGTCGGATAATCCCTGATAGATGCCTCGGCAGGACCAACTCTTGATGCGTAAACGGGTTATGGTAAAGGCTTAAAGACGTTTCATGCGGATCCGTATGTACATATAAAACCCCGACTGCCGATACCGACCTATTCTTTTGATCGGTATTAGCTCGATTGCCAGAGAAATAGTCACTGACTGCTCTCGAGGGCTCAACCACCAGAGAGTTAGGGGCCGATCGCCAGATTATGCGATCACCAAACATAGCCTGCTTTAGCGACTCTTCTATCAAGATATTTAGTGTCCAAAATGGACGTGTATCCTGAACCACAAGTATGCCGGGCTCGCCGCCGGTGCAGAGCCTTTTCAGCTACGAGTTTGCATCCTTGATAATATTTCGTAGCGCTTTCGAATCACCGCGCGACTGGACGCCTCTAGCATGACCGGTCTCGCCTAACACTCTTCTCGTAGTGGTTTTCTGAGATCTCTTTCACTTCTACCGCTGCACGAAACTGTGCGTGGGAGACCCAAAAATCTGGCGTTTTTGTTGTAGAGACCGGTATGTGGTCGGTGGAAAACCCACTATCAGTAAAGAATTTCGCAACGCTTTCTTTTGAAATAGTCATTGCCGCAGGCCTATTAGCTCATTGATATCGGTGCGAAAACTGACATCTTATCTGACGGCTGATGAGCCACTTGGCGTTAGCGCGCCTGATGAAACCTACGCACGCTCAACGGGGAAATGAAGCTAAATCTTGAGGCTCAAACTGCCATTGTTGGAGATGGGTTGCGGAAGGCTCTCGAAAAGTTGCGGTAGGGATGAAGAATTGCAGACAATAAAAAACCCCGTAGACCATTGATCTACGGGGTTTTAAGAGTGGAGGCCGAGGTCGGAATCGAACCGGCGTAGGCGGATTTGCAATCCACGCAAATATTCTTATATTTCAACATCTTATATCAATATCAATTCCGCACTTTTAAGGTTTTCGGCCAGCTGGAGCCAGCTAAATTCGGGGTTCTCCGTTTCGATTGCGGAATGGATTTTCTACGTTTCGTCGGCTAGGGTCGCGCAACCTACGAACCTCGATTACTGTATACACATACAGTATTTGAGCTTACCCATTATGAACATCGACGAAGACACCTCAGCGTGGCTTGGCTGCCCTACCCCCCTGGAAATGTACCAGCATCAATGCGCTCTGCTGGAAGACGAACTCGTTCAAACCGTGGCTATGCTGCGTAAGGCACGGGCCAATGTAATCGGCCTGGTCCAAATGAATGACCTGCTCGCCGCCGGCAAGGCATCAGCCGAGGCAGAACTGAGGGCAGCTCTTGAGCGCATGTCAGCCATGAGCAATGAGGAATCTGACAAAGGGAGCTTTCGACCCATCGATCTGATTACCGGTCAGCGCGACCACCTGCTCAGGGAGAATCAGCGATTGCTGCTGGAGCTGAAAGTGCTCAGGGCGCCACAGCTCTGACATACGCCTGGCACGCCCGCAGCGCGATCAGTCCTTGGTCGCCGGCGTCGGTGATGCCGATAATTCGTTGAGCATGCGCTGGGTCAAGTTGGGCTCGACGGGCTGCATGAACCACGCCGACGGCGCCGGGGGCGGCAGGCACGTCACAGCCACTGGCTGAATACGTGGCGTCGAGAAGGACTGACAGCCGCACATCAGCAGTAGCAAGGCGGTCACGCAGCAGAGCCTGATTGCGCTGGGCATCGGATAATTCCTTGGTGTGTTGTTGGTCGGAGGCGGCCAGCTGCTGCTCGGTGGCCAGACGCTTATCCTGCTCGCTCCGGGCCAGGGCCGCCGCAGCATTACCGATCGCGCCGAGGTCCGTCTGGAACTGGGCGCCCTGCTCTGCCAGCACCTTTCCGAGGCGCCAGTCCTGCACCTGCCAGGTCACGCCAGCGGCGGCGGCCATGAGTACCAAGATCAGCGCCGCCAGGCCGATCAGTTTTTGCGCCGGTGTCACGACATAACTCCGCCAGCCAGGCGGTACTGCTTCAGCAGATCCTCAAGACGATGCTCGCGCTGTCCATACCCGGCCCCGGGCAGGCTGGCCCAGATGTTCCGGCATTTCCCGATAGCCGTCTCGATCCGACCGGCGAGCACGTCAGGCAGCGCCCGACATTCGCGGATGTGTTGTAGCGCCAGCAGGTCCTGGCTGATCGGGCTGAAGTCAGGAAGCTTGAGCTGCGCCTTGTAGTGCGGCCAATCCTTCAGCATTTGCTGATATCGGCCAGACGCATTGGACGTGAGCCCCTTGCTGTTGATGACCTTTGAGGCCCGCCCCTTTGCAAAAGGGTGATCCGCAAAGTCCTTGAATACCTCCGGCCTCTTATCGATACCGGTCACAATCACGTCGTAGCCATCCATGGCCGTGGCCGGTGAGGTGCTGGTGCCCTCGGACCATGCGAGCATATCGAGGAAGGCCAGCGCATTGCGGCCGCCGGCGATCGATTCAGATAGTCGTGCCATTGCTTCTCTCCGGGCAATAAAAAACCCGCTCATGGCGGGCATTGATCGGTTCGTGATGATCAGGCTGGCTGCGAAGGCCAGTCGATTTCGGCGGGAAATCCTGCTTGCTCGGATACGCGGTTAACGGCAACGCGATACCGTTTCCAAAGCGTCAGGTTCGCAGTGTCCGGGCCGGTTGCGATATCGAGATCAGCAGCGTCCTGTAAAGGCGCAATACGGATCGCCGCGAGCGTTAACAGGCGGTCTCGCTCAGAATTTGCAACGTCCAACAACTCTTCCTGAGTTGGTGGGAGCGGTACGATTTCAATGGGTGACTCGCTCCAATATTCATTGGTGCCAACCTCATCAGAATCAGCTACGGAACGCCAACCTTGTTTGTCGTTTCTGATTGCATAACCCATTAGAAATTATCCTCCCACCCTACTGCCGAAAGATGCGACACCGTCGCATTTGAAGCGTAATAAACGGAGCCACTCTCCGGCACTATTCGCGCCAAAAAGTTATTCAAGTTGGCGTTGGACGCGCTGTTACTAATATTTACCAAGGGAGTGTTAGTTGATGCGTTAACGGCGCCATATGAATTACTTGGCGCGAGAATAGTATGAGTCGCCGCGCCAGAACTATAAAGACTCAAGTAAACTGCCGCGACAGTAGGCGAGAAATAAGGTGAAAGTGACACTGCCACCCAAGTCGGGGCTGTCGGGCTACCCTGAACCCCGTAGACCATTCTCGGCAACTGCGGGACATTCCCCCCAACCTTGAATTGCCCCACCCTTCCATTCTTGGTAAACCCAAGAGGGAATTTTGTCCCCGCACCATCTGTGATCGTCCAGCCAACAATAGCGGCGTGCGTGTAGCCAGCAGGAAGAGTTGGCCAGGTCGCACTAAGTGAAAACAGGCCTTCCTTGGTTTTTGTTTCTCCCCAGATCACCCAGATGTAGTAACACGTTGATGCGGCCTGGCTGTTGGCTGCCCCCACATCCAGGCCACCGGCACCGGCCTTTGCAAAAGTCGGAGCAACACCTACGGCTCGCAAGGTCTGGAAAGTATTCGCAGCAGACTCGACCATGACCTGGTCCGCAGTAACCGTTACTACGGAGTCGAGACCAGTTGCCACGAGCTTCAACCCAACCGCGCAACCACGTACACCTACCAAATTCGTGGTCGGCAGCTGATCAATCAGAACAAAATCCGTACCGTCATATTCAATATCGGATAGCTGATCAGCAGCGAAGATAGCTGCGACCTTTCCTCCAGCCGAGTCGTACTGCTTAAGATTTTTCGCCCCGACTCCCGAAACATTGATTGTCGGGTTCGCACCGCTGGCCACGGGAAACTTCACCCGAAACCGTTGCGGTACAGAGTACGCGTCGATCGCAGGAGCGGGTGTTAATGTCAAAGCTGTTGCGCTGCCGCCGGCGGTAAACGCGGTCAAGCTTTGCTTCTGAAGTGCTGCCGCTAACTTCTTGGGAGTAACAATTGTTTTATCATCAACCCCCGCACTTACAAGCACTTGGGTAGCGACCTTCGCCCAACCAAATGCCCCTTCCGTTGCCTGGGCCACAACTTTGGCGATCGCCTGAAAGACACGAAGTGCAGTCGTCGCCTTGGTATTATCGGTACCCTCTTCTGCCTCTTCCTTCGTGGCAAACGACACGGCCTTCTCATCAACCAAGTTCTGAATGGCTGCCGAGAGCTGCGTATTGTCGTCCTCATCTGGGGACAGGCCGCCATCCTGAATAACCTTTAGCAGCTCAAGCGTAACCGAGTTGCCCCAGGCAGAAGGAATCAGCGACCCAGGTGTAGCAGCCAATGGATCCTCATCAATAAACTTTCCATCGACCAGCCCTACGCCGGGAACACTTTTAGGAAAATCCACGTTTCACCCCTTAGTCATAATTGATGTGCACAACGGTGTGCGCCGGAGCCGGTCGACGGATAAGGCACTCAAGCGCATCTCCAGGATTGGTACCGAACCGCTCACCCCAGAAGCTCGCGCCGAATCGTCGGCCAGCGCGCAGACGGCCGCCCGTGTTGAGTACCCACATAAACTGGGCGCCCCACGTACCGAAATGCGCAGAACCAAAACGAGAACGCCCCATTCGGGGCGCTCGGTATTCGGAGATGGTTGCACCTGGATAACCTTGACTCACCGCGATTTCGATGAAGTACGCTTGGCTCTGGCCGCCTACCTCTACCAAGCGCCGGCGAACTGCGAGACGGCGATCCTCAAACGCTGGATTGAGACCTAAGCATTCATCTGGCAACCCCATAATCTTTTCCCAGTCGGGTACCAGCTCGTTCACACCGCCAGGGTCCATCTCGTTGAGAATGTCAGCCGCCCTACCCTCCAGCCTTGCGAACTCCAAGGAGGCGCCCGAGAGGATCAGACCGATCTCAGGAACCAACTCCGGATCCCACGCAGGACCGGCCGGGAGCAGTGCTTGCAGTTGGGCGCGGTACTGCTCGGCCGTTCTTAATCCAGCCATAGGCACCCCCCAAAGGTCAGCAACTGATTGCTTGCGGCTGGAACGTCAGCAGTTGGCGACAACAACTCGTGATCGGTTTCGCCCGTGGCGCTGCTGATGGACTCGCGAATGTGACTGATCAGGAGCTTGTCGCCCAGCCCAGCTTCGCGGCTGTGAAGATCCTGCAGCTGCGCTGCGACAGCCGCACGCACCGCGCCGGTGTCGGGCGTAAGGTGAATCTGGTACACCACCGGTGCCTGCACCGGCGCAAGCACGTACAGCTCTGCTGTGACGGGCCGCAGCGCCTCGATATAGGCTTTTACCTCCGAGAGCTGTGCGGCGTCAGGGATAGGATTAGCGTCATCATCGCGCATGACGAACAGGCCGACGGTGCCTGGCCCTAGGAAATTACGACGGCACCATGCACGGGTAATGCCGGGCACTTCCAAGGCCCAGGTTTCGTAGTCGTCGGCAGAGCCGCCGTGAGGGATAACGCGGTACGATCGCACAACCCGCGCACGTAGCGACTCGATGCTTTCCTGAGCGATACCGCCGATCAATCCGGGGGCCAACACAGTGAAGGTACTTACAAGCCCCTCGACCGGCTGATTAAGCGTCAGCACCATGCCAGGTTCAATGTTGCCAAGAACGCCCGCATCGACAGCTTCAAGCTTGGCGATGTTGGTACCCGCGACAGTAGTTACGCCTTCGGTCACGCGATAAGCCCGGCCATCATTGGCTTGCATTACCGTATCAACATCCACCACACGGCCAGCGGCCGCCGTGAAGCTGGCAGTACCTTCGGCCGGCTGGGCAGCCTTACGCGGCTGGCTCAAGCGCAAGTTGGCAATGCGCTCCAAAGTTTCTTCATCTGCTGTGTCGGGCAAGATCTGTTCAGCAATCCAGTCCAGATAGCCATAGAGCCCGTAGGCCGTGCCACTCAGCGCACGCGACAACACCTGCGCATCGGAGCGTCGTAGCGCATCGCTGGCCAGGTCACTCTGGGTACGGCTGACCAGCACCGGTAACGTTGGCGTTTCAAACGGCATAGATCACCTGCCACAGTTGGTTTGAGTTGATTTCCAGGCGCGCCCCGGTGCTGATGGTGAGGATGACACGCAGGTTTAGCCGGTTGACGTCAGCCTGCTCGCTGAGAATCTCGATGTCGGTCACACCTTCGTCTTCAACCAGCCAGCGCAACGCTTCACGGGCGTAGAACTCAGCATCACGACGGGTATCGGCCGTCAGCTTGACTCGCCGCAGCAGCCACAGCCGCGAGCCAATACGGTCGTCGGCGATGCTGGGATAGCTGTCACCCCACCAGCCATAACGCTCATCGTCATCGAGTGGGTCATCCGTCGCGGCGCGACGCCAGGTGAACAGGCTGATCACCACAGCACGCACCAGTGACGCCTCTCGGTTGGGTGTGATGATCATCCAGCACCTCCCACGGGCGGCCCGCTTTGGCCTTGGCCGGGCATCACGTCGCCATGCAGGTGCTCAATCTGACTGACGCCCCCGGCGACCTGGTCGCCTTCGGAAACGATCTGCCCGGTCTGCGTGATCATCGGCGTATCGAAGTTCACTGCCACACCCGCCTTGATATTCAGGGTCTGGGTTTCGATGTCGATGATTCGACCACGCTTGAAGTGGATCTTGTCGCCTTCGTCGGTGTAGATAGCCACCTCCCCCGGCTTCATCGACTGAATCCGGTAACGCCGGTCAGACACCACCAGCACAATCCCATGGGAGCGATCGCCACCCAGGAACGCAGTGATGCCCTCAGCACCAGGTAGCGGGTGACTGGTTAGTCCATAGGGCTCGAAATGCTCCAGGTTGTCTTTGACCTCACCAGCGAGCAGTCGCATTTGCAGGGCCTGCATTTTTTTCGCGGCGTTGCCCAGCACCACCGTACCGCGCACAAGCAAGTTCATCAGGCTCATTCGGATGGCTTCCAGTCAGCGGGGAGTAGGTATTCGAAGTTGTCGGACTTGCCGCCCTTCTTGAGCTTGCGGTCTTTGTGGCGGTCGTTGGGTTCGGGCTCGAAACTGTCCGGCGGCCCCACCACCATCGTGGTGATGGTGCCGCTGTCCGTGAGCGAATAAGTGATTTCGGAAATCAGCATGTCGCGGTCCATCCCAATGATGGGATCCACCACGCGCACCAACATGTTGTGCTTCCACAGCGCGCCGTTCGACTGCCGCCATCCCTGGACTTTATAGGTGGTGCTCAAGGCTTTGCCGATGCGGGTGACGCTTTCCCAACGAGCCCTGTCCATTGCGAGCTTGTCGCTCAACTGGCCCGACTCCTTGATGATCATCACCCGCTTGCGCGTGGTGCGGTCATCCGTGACAACGGCTGAGACCTCTGCCGCTTTTTCACCGAACTCGGTGTCGGTCCCGCTACGCTGGCCAAGCACCCGGTACTCAGAAAAAACCCCTGAGAAATCCAGGCCCGCGTCTCCGGTCAGGATGTTGCGCCCCACCTCCAGCTTGTCGCTCGCCCAGCCTTCACTCCCTGGCTTCGCCAGCACGGCCATGCCGGTCGCGTCATCGGTGGAGAAAACCCGGAACAGAGTCAACAGTCGGTCGATGGATTCAAACACCGTCTCGCCCGGTTCGATCGTGTGATCCGACAGCGTGCCGGTGTCGGCAATCTCGCTCCGTACTTTGATGCCATAGGGCGCAGCCAGCGCCTTCACGATGGCAAGCACGCCCTGCCCGCTCCACTGACCTGGCTTGTTGATTGCCGCACAGTCCACCAGATCAGCGGTCAACGATCGACCGGAGATCGTCAGGGTGATGCTTTTGTCGTCGTAGCTGATCGGCGAAGCGAACACCCAGCCAGTCAGCACCAGGTCGCCACCAATGCGCACCTGGCATTTGGAGCCCTGGCGAATCGGTATCGCGATCGGTTGGCCTGGCCACTTCCAGGTTATGCCCAGGTTGAAGTCGCGGGCCTGACGTTCCAGCCCCGCGGAGATCTCAACGTTTTTCCAGCCGCCATAATCCAAGCCGTCAACGGTGAGGCTGACGGCATTCTCTGCATCGAGCATGGGTTACTCCTGAGCGATCTTGAGCGACACCGGCGGAACAAACCCTGGGTGACTGATGCGGTTGCGCTGCACGATCTCCCCAGCACGCGTGGAATCGCCAAAGCGCCTGTACGCAAGTACCAGGGCCGGGAGCGTTTCAGCGGGTGTCATGTCCACCAACCGCACACCAGATGCAGCCACGGCGGTCAGATGCTTTACCAGCACCTGCCGCATGGTGGTCAACGCTCGGTAGTGATCAGGATCAGCCTTGAGCGATGCCTGCCAAATGGCCTCATTGAGCATGTCGCGCAACTCGATCACATCATCAGCCACCGGCACCTCTGGCCGATCCACCGGCGACACAGCTTGTTGATCGATCGCAGGCACCGAGTCCATCACCGCCGGGCGAATAGACACGGGCATCTCGCTGATGATTAAACCGACCTGCACCAACAGGGCATCCTGCACCAGATCGGCAGTGGCCTGGGCCATGGCACTGGTGTCCACCCCATTGGCCTGGGTGACCGTGTTGATATCGGTCACAGCCGACGTGTGTTGCGATGCGGTGGCCACCGTTGCGCGGTAGCTGGAACCGGGACTGGAAAAATCCAGCCCGGTGAAGTCGCTGAAATAGCTGGAGAACAAGGCCCCCAGCGCGCCGGGCGAGTTGATCAGGGACTGCACGAAACCACTGAGGTTGGTGAACAATCCCACCAGCGGCGCGAACTGGCGCTGGATCGCGCCATAGACGCCCGACAAGCTGTTGCGCAACCCGATGACACTGAGCCGCGCTTTGTCGATCTTTTCCATTGCCGCCTTGTACCGGGCCAGGGCTGAGTCCAATAGCCCTTCCGAAGACTTGACCACCTGTTGCCGAGTGTTCGCCGTGGCCGTGGGAAACTTGCGCGGCGTGTCGGGGTAGAACGTCAGTTCAAACCTGGCGACGCCGCCCTCCCGACGATCATGAGTCAGCTCACATTCCCCGGCCTTTACCAGCATTCGGCCAAGCCAGGGATGCACCAGCTCGCCGGAGCCCTCCGTCTGCAAAGCCTCTTGCAGCTTGTCGCGCCGCTCAAAGCAATCGTCGCCGATCACCCAGGCGCTCATCCGATGGACTTGCGCCTGTTTGCCCAGGGCTTCGAAGTAGGGTTCGTCCCGCTGTGGGAATTCATGCAGCTGGCCTTTCTGACCGACCGGCACGGCGGCCTGCTCGATCAGAAAGCTGATGCCCCGGTACGATGCGAGCAGCAGCTGATCACGCCACGTTTGTTCCATTGGCTACCTCTGCGTGCCGACTGTACGCTGGCCGATATTGGGTTTTATGGTCAGGCCGCGTTGGTTGGTTTGCGACTGTTCCACGGTGGTGCCTGGCGGCGCGCCGTTGAGGTTGATGTCGATTTTGCCATTGAGGTTCTGTGCATTGGCAGCGGCGGTTTGCTGCAACAAGCTACCCGGTGCAGCCATCTTGCCGGGGGCCTGCAGCAACTGGCCGGGATTGATACCCAGCTGGGAGTTGTTAGCCAACTGGCGGCCCTGGGCCATCTGCACTGCATTCGCCTGAAGGAACTCACCAGTGCCGCCGCCGACGCCCGCATTGCGCAATCGCTGCTGATCGGCAAAGGCGTTGGCCTTGCTGGTGGCGGTTTCGATGAGCCCGTCACCACCCTCCCCGCCGCCGAAGAACTTCATCATGGGCTCAATGATTGGACGCAGTTTTTCCCACAGGTTCTTGAACCATGCACTGATCGGTTCCCAGTTCCTCACGATGTACCCCAACGGCGACCAATCGAACATCGTTTTGAGGAAGTCCATGACCGGTACAGAGAGCGCAACAACCACTCCCCATAGCGCCTTGAAAAAGCCCGTCAAAGGCTCCCAGTTCGACATAATCAAACCGATGGGCGTCCACGAGGCAAACGTCTTGAACATCTCCCAGGCAGCCATGGTAGGGCCTTTGATCTTGGCCCAGATGGCCTGAAAGTACGGGGCAATCGCTGACCAGTTTGCGACGATGAGCCCAGCTGCCAGCGCGATGCCGGATGCTACTAGGCCGATGGGATTGGCTTTCAACGCAAACGAAAGCAGCTTGGTAGCCACGATCGTCGAAACGATACCAAGCCGCAGCGCCGTGAAGGCAATCCCGGCAGCCGCAACACCCCGCACCACTTCGGGGTTAGCCTCTACCAGCTTCGCAAACTGAACTACCATCGGCCGAACTGCGTCCACGACCGCGTTGACGGCAGGCAACATTGCATTGCCGATCGCCTTGGACACGTTGGTAGTTGCGTTTCGCAGAAGCCCCAGGTTGTTCTCAGTTGTTGCCGCGCGAGCCGCGTATTCCTTTTCCATCGAGCCCGCGTAAAGCGAAGCATCACCCACCTTGTTGAGGTTGCCTTTGAGCAAGTCGAGGTTGGAGACCAGTGACACGATTGAGGTAACCGACTCTGAACCGAACAACTCGGTCAGCAGGCCAACACGCGATGCAGCATCAACCTTTCCGATCCGCTCCAGGATGTTCAAGATGGTGCCCTGAGCGTCGGTCTGCATCGACTTCGCCACTTGCTTGGAGTCCAGACGAATAGCCTTGAACGCCTGCGACTGAGCCTTCGTCGCCGACGCCCCTTTAGTCATCGCCAACATGAAATTCTTGATGCCTGTAGCCGCGACCTCCTGCTCCACGCCCACTCCAGCCATTGTTGCACCGAGTGCTGCGATCTGACCCGATGCAAGCCCCGCCACTTCGCCGAGGGGACCAATGCGGGTAACGATATCTGAGATTTTTTTGGTGTTTGCTGGACCGGTATTGCCCAAGTAGTTGATGCGATCGGCGAGATCCGTCACGCCGTCCTGCGTCAATTTGAACGACGTTCGCCAGGTCGCCATCATCTCCCCGCTTTGATCGGCAGTCTGGTCAAAAGCAATGCCCATTTTGACCGCGGATTCAGCGAAGCCCAGCAGCTCATTGCTGGCAAAACCAGCCTGACCTCCAGCGGCTACGATCTTGGCGATATCACCCGCAGCCATGGGCAGCACCTCTGACATCCGGGTGATGTCGTCACCCATTTGCTTAAATTGCTCCGGGCTTTTGAAGTTAACCACCTTGTTAACGTTCGCCATTTCGGATTCAAACTCGATGGCCGACCGCGTACCGATGGCAAAGGGCGCCGCCAGTGCGCCGCCAGTCACCAGATCCTTGATGCCGATTTTCCCCAAACCGGTTTTTTCCAGATTCTTCCTAAACGTCCCGACGTTCTTTTGAATTCCGGCAAGCTTCGGCGACAACTTGTCGACGCCGGTGATCAACGCCTTGAGCTGAAACTTATCCATGGTTATGCCTGCTGCGTTTTATTGATTCGCTGTGCGTGCTCCAGTGATTCACAGAGCACATCCAGGGGACGGGCCATCATCAGCTCAGGGTCTGTTTTCCAAAACCAAGCCAAGTCATAAGCGACGGCTATCAGGTCGGAGACTTCGCTGATGCCGCGTTCATGAAAAAACGGGTGACGGCCCAAGCGAGGTCGTTCAGGTCTGAAAGATCCAGCTGATTGACCGAGGAAGCCGGGATTGCAGCGCAAACAGCGATATATTTGGCCGCGACATCAGTGTCAATTTTTACCTCTTCGTCTTGACCGATCTTGTAGGGCAACGACTTTATCGCCCGCACCTCTTGAACTGTCGGCCGGCGGAGATTCAATTGGGTCACGGTCTCGCCGTGGGCTTCGATTGGGACTTGCAACGTTACTGTTAAGCTCATTGCCATGACCCCTTGATGCCATCGAATTGCAACTCAACAGTGCCGTCGTCAGCCTTGAACGAAGGCTCATCGACCAGGTACGCACCGGCCAGGACGTACACACGCCCGTTTTTGAACTCGGTCGTGACCGTCATATCGCGGCCATTCGCCAACGTTTTGATCGGAAAACCCGGCTCAAGGATCGCCGTCATCTTGACGTAAGGCGCCAACTCCTCTTCCTTGTAGAAGCCCGGAAAAATCGTTTCCCGCTTCACATCCATCAAAGGGGCTTCCGCGCCGCCGGTGATAGTCAGTTGGACGCCATCCACTTTTACGTAGGTGGTACCCGCCACTAATTGACCCATGGTCATAGTCTCCAGAATGCAAAAGCCCGCGCAGGGCGGGCCAGGGTTGGTCAGAAAATACAGCGAGGGGGATTAAGCGGCGTCGCTGTATTGCAGGCGGAACTGATTGAGCAACGCAAACACCCGCAACCCATTGATGTAATCAGGCGGGAACAACACGTTGACCCGGCTCGGGTCGTTACTGTCCCGCTCAACAATCAGATGCGCGGCGAACAGTTCGGCGTTTTCCACGTGACCTTCCAACTCCAACTGCATGTACTGCGCGATCAGCTCGCCACGAATAGTGCTCGGAGTCACGATCGGCTGGCCGGCACCGAACCGGGTACCATCGTTGGCCAGCTTGTGGCGCCCGTACTTGCTGGTAATGACGCTCTGCATCCGACGAATGATGAACGCCGACTGGTGCATGGTCTCGCTGTCCAGGTAGGAGTTATCCGCCTGGCCGTAAGCGTTTTTCTGGTACGTCGTGATTGAGCGCTGGATGCGCACATAACCACCTTCGTAATACGCCGTGGCGATACCGTAGCTGAGCAACGACTGACGTTCCGTGAGCGTGAAACGCTCACTGGCCGGAGCAGGATCCAGACCTGGTAGGCTACCGCTTTGCGTCGGGCGGCTGGCATCAGCAGAGATGAACACCGCCGTACGCGCGGCCAACGTCGCAGCCTGCACCCAAAACGGCTGGGGCACACCCGCCTCCATTGCCTGGATCGTGACATGCTGATCATTGCGCGTCTGCCCTGCCGCAACCAGAGTGCCTAAGGTTCCGCGCTTGGCGGCGTACACATGGCCGAACAGTTGCTTGGCCCAACTCCAGCGGCCAACACTGTCATCCATCGCCCCCTTCCAGGCGTCCAAGGTGTTGGTGTCGGTCCACGGAACGCACAGAAACTCGAAAGGCTCATCGCCCAAAGCGGCCAGAGCGTCAACCTGGTCGGGCACACCGGCTCCCTGAGTCATTTTGGTCAGAACAACCGTGAGGCCCGCCGGAGTGACTTCGCCATTTGTTCTGCCCAGGCGGTTGAGTTGCAGGTTGATATCGTTGCCGCTCTCACCCTTCCACTTGCAGGTAAGGGTAACGACGCCTGCCGCTGCAACAGCGGTGACCGGTAGATCTTCCGTGGCGTTGATCTTCACCGCCAGCGCCGAGGCGGCGATGGCTGGTGTTGCGGCGGCGGTGACTGTTGCCTGTACACGCACGCCGCCGACGTACAGGTTCAGCAGTCCGGATTCCGTTGCAGCACCAGTGACCGTAACGGTAGCAGTGGCCACAACGCCTTCGTCATTTTGCAAGGGCAGGCACCACACCTCACCGACCGGGTCCACTTTGCGCCATGCTTCGTACATTGAGGCGAGCATCGAGCCGGCCCCGCCGATGCTCTTCGCCAGGCCCAGGCTTGGTACCAGCACCAGACCGCCGATATTGTCACCGGCAGCATCACTGTTGACCTGGGCGACGATCAGCCGGCGCATTGCCGACGACGCCGTGTTAGCCGCCGAGTTGTCCATCTCCGCGTAAAACAGCGGTACCCGAATGTCGGCCGGGATATTGCTGAATCCAATAGCCATTATTTAGGCTCCTCGGGTTTCGCCGCCTTGGCGGCCTTGGTGGTGGTTTCAACGGTGATGTCGCCGTCTGCCAAGCGGCGGCGCCAATACGCGTTATCGGGAACCTCACGACCCGCGCCAGGCAACAGGTCGCCAGCCTCCGGGTCAGGCACGGCACGGCCAGCGGCCGGCACCACAGTGATGCGCTTGGTCATGGTGTTACATCTCCTGAGAATTTCACTTCGATGCGCCCATCCGGGCCAGGTCGTTGCAGGTTGGGGTCAGCAGGATCAATGCAGTCCATGTCAAAGTTGACGCCGGTAAATCCGGGCAACCCATCCAGTTCCAGTTCGTGCCAGGTCTCCGCAGGATCATTGGCCGCGTTCCGCCCGATCTGGAAGCGGGCCGAGAAGGTGAAGCGGTAGACCACTCGACTACGGTTGATGGAAAGCAGTTCGCCTCCCTCGTACTCGATCGGCGTGTATTCCGGGGCGGGCTTCCAGGCAATCAAGGCCCGCCAGATCTCCGCCCGGAATAGATGGGCGAGGTCCGCCGCCTCCTGGCCGCGCTCATCCCGGGTATCCACCACCAGAACAACGTCGAAAAAATCGGTGATTGCCTGGCGCAGACCATTCTGAACATCGTTTTCAGCGGCCTTGTCGGATACCGCGATCACGTACGCTGAGGGATGGCTCAGCTTTGCGCTGGCGGCAACCGCCTCGAAATCAATGCCACCCGCTACGCGGCCTGAAAAACTTGGGCAGTACTGGCGCAGGTGAGCAACGATTGGGGAGATCTTCATGGGCGAATTCCAGGTAATAAAAAACCCCGCCGTGGCGAGGTTGTTTATTGAGTCGATATTGATCAGCTCTTTTTGAACTGCTCGACGATTGCAGAAACGTCGATGTCAGACGGCAATGGCAGTGGCGACACCTCAATCACGCTTTCGTTGGAAAACGTCGTTGAGGCTTTGCCACTTGCGGTGCCGTTGATGGATTTGAATTTACCACCAGCGTACTCCCAAACTTGAGGTGCGCTGGTTGCGCCTACGCGCACGCCAACGCAGCCAACGTAGGAGCGACTACCAATTACCTTTGGAGTGCAAGAAACCGATCCATCGGCATACACCTTGTGTTTCAGATACAGCAGCGTGATCTCGTCAATAGCGGCGCGCGGGGCTTCCTTTACCGTTGACTCGTCCGTTGCCTGCCGCGCAGCAACCGCGTTTTCATTCGCGGCCTGCCGGTCGCGATCAATCGTCGCCTGCGCCTGCTTTTGGGCCTCTGTAGGCTCGGGTGCGACCACAGCCAGAACAGCTGTTGCAACGACAATCCCGACAATTGCCCCCACCAGGTTGCCCGCAACCAAGCTCAGCTTGCCGCGTTTCCGTACAACAAGAACCCATACGGCAGCCCATATAGCCAGGCTTAAGGCCAACAACATCCCTTCCATCACAAAAACTCCTTTAATGACGAAAAGGAAGCCTACAACATCTACAGGCAGTAAGTCATAGCGAAACAATCAGCCCAGTGCATCCGCAAAAGCTTGCGACAAAATCGCTCGCACAGCCGAGGAAGAGTCCTGCAGGGCGTCACTCATGTAGTTTGCCCGAGGCTCAATACGCCAGCCGTTGCTCTTGCGTTCAGCGACCAGAGCAGCGCGGGCGCCCTTACGGCGACGGTTGCTCTTGCCGCTCCCGGTGCCTGGAGCCAGCTTTTTGATACGGCCTCCCAACCGCACGCCGTAGTGCAGGTAGGCCGGATAGTATTCCGACATGGCGCCTGTTTTGTAGGGCGCAATCTTTACCAGGAACCCCGAGCGGGAAACCTTGAAGTTGATCGAATCCAGCAAGGCCCCGGTTCGATTTACCGGGTAGCTGTCCTGACCGCGGGACAATGCGACATTGAGCTGCGCGCGCTGCCGCACCAGCTTGCCGGCCTTGCGCATCGCAGCCTTGATCTTCTTCTTGTCGAACGCTTCACGCTCGAATTTTTCGAAGCCCTCGATGTGAATATAACCGTCGACGCCTACTGAGTTAGCCATAAATACTATCTCCAGTCAGGGTGGTGACCAGTTCCTCGACCTCCAGCTGTGTAAAACGATGCGTGCCGTTTAGATCAGCACTGCGCTTCACCCGATAGATCGTCTCACCATGCACAACTTCATGGGCATCGGTTACCCCCTTTAACAGGCGCAAGGTGATGCGATGAGTCAGCTTGTTTTCGGTCTGCACACCGTTCGCGTAAACCGCAGTGCCGACGGGCTCAATCTTTGCCCACCGGGGCCGTTCATCCGTGAACACCGAATCGAGCCCCATATCCACAGCCGGCAGATCGGTGCGCAGCCGAATCAATACGCTCCGGTTCAACTCACCAGCACTAGGTTCGCGAAAGGCCATCTATACCCCCATCTGCACCCGATACGGATGCAACAGCGTTCGGGATCCCATGGGCAACTGAACCACCGAGGCGACATTGATACCAGTTACCGTGTCTTCGCGGTTTGCGTACAGATGACCCAGGATCAGCAAGCATGCCGCCACGATAGAGCCAGTGATGACAATCGGATCATTGCCCGCTGTCCCGCCAAGGACAGCCGCCTCCAGGGCTGCGTTGTCGGCGTAAAACTGACGTTGTAGGTATTGGGCCGCACTGTCTTCAGCTGCTGAAAGCAGCACCTGGACATACGTCTGATCATCCACTTCGGCACGCAGATGTTGCATGGCCAGGCTGATATCGATTGCCCCCATAGTTAGCTCGCTTTCTTTTTAGACGTGGCGGGCTTCTGCCGAGCATCAGGCGCATCCGGCGCAGGTGGGGCCAACAGGTCCGGCTCATCAGGCGCGTCCGGCGCAGGTGGGGCCAACAGGTCCGGCTCATCAGGCGCGTCCGGCGCAGGTGGGGCCAGCAGGTCACCGAGCGGAGCCTCAGCCAGATTCGACTGAGGTGCCATCAACTGATTGCTGGTGAGCGTAAGAGAATACCCAGCCGGCTCAGCTTCCACCTTAACTACGGGCTCAGCATCCGAGCTGTCCAATACAGCGTAGCCCTTCGTGATCAGCTCCCGACCATGCTGCTCTTGGGTTTCAAACGACTTACCCTCGACTACGACTTTACCGCCGAGTAACAGGGGTTTCAGTGTGATCAATTTCATCGTGAACTCCAACGTGCCGCCCGCAGGCGGCACGATTCAGGCTCAACCGCCGGCAGGTGCGGGGGCAGTGAACGGACCGTAGACGAATGCTTCAGGACGTTTAACCGCTAGCGCGGCACGCTCCTCGCAACGGATCGAGATCAAGTTCTTTTCGAAGTCGTCGGCGTTTTCCGTGCTGATCACCACGTTTGCATCTTCGCGGTCGAAAAGCTGGGCACCGGTTTGGAAGGCGCCAGTCAGGAACTTGCCTTCAAAGCCGATGGCTTCAGTCGCGACAACGGGCAGCCCCCAAAGAACCGGTCCCGAGAGACCCAACGGGTTAGCCAGGATGTAACGCCCGAGCGTGTCCTTGGTCAGTTCGATCTTGGCCCAGTCCAGGTAGTGCAGCACGTGACCGCTGGACGGCAGACGGGCAAGCTGGCATTGCAGCATCGCCAGGCGGAGATCATCGATACCCGATTGATGCTCCACTTCGAACGCAGGATCGAATACCGAGGCTTGCGGAACAATGCCGTGCAGATGCACGCCGGTACCATCGCCGAACAGAATTTCCTGTTCTTCTGCGTATTTCAGCCCATAGAGCATTTCGATATCGATGGTCGAACCGAGCTGTGCAAAGTCTTCCAGGATCTGTTTGGACGCTTTAAACATGTGGGCAATAGTGGAAACCGCCGTCAGCTTTGGAGTGAACACAATGCTGGAGTATGGCTTTGCAGTGCCCTCGGCAACCACCTTGGCCGCATTGGTAAAGCCGGTTTGCTGAACCCAGAAAATCGCCGGCGAAGTCGTACGGCCAGGGGCAATCAGATCACGGATGAACAACCGCTGCTTTGGAAGCGAGTCGATACCCGGAATGCGCTGCGGCTCGATGATACCGGCCGGCACGTCACCAGACAGCAACGCGGCGTGTACGGGAATGCTCAGGCGCTTGTTGCCTTCGATGCTGGCAGCAAACGATTTGAGCGCCTCGCTCTTGATCACGGTGCCACCCAGGCTATCGCGGGTCTGTGGCGCCGAGTGGGACGGCAAACGAGCGAATTCCTGCTCCAGCTCGCCCAACTTTGCCTTGAGTTGCTTTTCAGCTTCCATCAGCGAGTTGTGCTTGGTCGCCAGCTCGTCGACGGCAGCTTTGGTTTCAGCGGACAAGGCGCCAGCTTTTTTCGCCTCACCCAGAGCGGCTTCCGCTTTCTGGCTGAATTCGCTGCTGGCCTTGGCCAGCTCCGCGGAAACGTTCTTGAGTAGTTCGGCTGTATCGGACATGTATCAAACTCCAGGTACTGTTGAGGCTGCTGCTTTGAACTGGGCGAATGCCCGTTCGAATTCAGCAATGGCGTCGGCCGGAATGGCCTGGGGGTCGGTAGCGTCACGCGTACCCAGATCAGCAGCGCCTGGCTTGCCGGTCTTGATGTCTTGAATCAGCGAACGCCGCTCACTGCGCGGCATCCCTTGTTTTGCGAGGATGACGTCCAGCCGGCGTGCCGCGATCTGTTGCGGGCTGCCAGCCTTGGCCTCTTGTTTGGTGGCATCAGACGGCAGCAGCTGGTCCGCAAACCCTTCTTCGATAGCCACTGAACCACCCATCCACGTCTCAGCGTCCATTAGGCGCTGCATGTCCTGGATGGGATCGCCAGTGCGTACGGCGTAGATATCGGCCAGTGCCGTATCGATTTGTTCGAGGAAGTCAGCGACCTCCCGGATGTCATTGCGATTGCCGCCGACGATGGTCCATGCGTTGTGGATCATCAGGAAGCCCGCACGGGCAATCTGTATGTCATCCCCCGCCATTGCGATAAACGACGCGGCCGACGCGGCCAGGCCCAGGATGCGGACCGTAACCTTGCCCTTATGCTCACGGAGCAGGTTGTAGATCGCCAGCCCTTCAAACACGTCGCCGCCCGGGGAGTTGATGTTGACGATGACGTCAGATCCGTTCATGGACCTCAACGCAGCGCTGATGCGCTTGGCCGTCACCCCCTCCCCCGTCCAGTAGTCGTAGCCGATGGGGTCGTAGATCGAGATAGTGTTGTCTTCATCGGCTGCCGCCCGTATTTCGGGATTCCAGCGATCCAGCGCCAGCGGCGACATATCGCAGGAAACGTCCGAGCGCGGCCGAGCCGCCGGCGCTGCCGGAAGCGATTTAATAGTCATGGATACTCCGAAGGTGTCAGGCGGCCTTATTCAGCCGGTCGAGAGAGATCAACGCATGGGCCATTACGGTGCCGTCCGGGTCACCCGCTTGCAGCGCCTTCGCTGCCTCGGCGTAGGCCAGGCGGATCGTTGCTTGGTCACCGGTATCGTTGGCAGCAATCAGGTCCTGCATGAACTTAGCCGCCTTCGCGGAAAGCCCACCGTTCTGACCCAACCACTCCAGCGAAACCATCGCGCCCTGCACTGTGTAGACCTCACCACCAGGAATCGGCGGCATGTTCTCTTTGCGCCGGACCTCGTTGCGGTTCATCCACCCATGATCCAAAGCGCTGTTGTAGTAGGCCGATCGGCCCGCGCTGTCTGCTCGCAACAGCCCTTCAACCGAGAATTCCACGAAGAATTCTTCTGAGTCCAGGTCGCCGATCAGGCACCGAGAGATCTCTTGCTCGATGTTGACCAGCAGGGGCCGCAGGCAGTTGGTGAGGAAGTGCAGGTTCTGAACCTCTGTGCTCGCCGCCCAACTGCTCTGTTTATCCATGTGACCCACCATGAATGGTGGCACCTGAAACCAACGGCAAATTTCCTCAACGTTGAAAGAGCGCGTTTCGAGCATCTGCGCGGCTTCGGGGTTCATGGTGATCCCCTGATACTTCAAGCCCGCCTCCAGCACCATCGTTTTTCCGGCGTTCGTGGAGCTGCTGAACGCGGCCAAGCTGGCTCGCAGCAATTCACGCTGCTTGTCGGTGAGGGTGCCAGCACCTTGTGCGCCGCCGCCATCTACGGTCAGGAAGCCCGAGGCCTGCAAGCCATTGGCAAAAACCTTGGCAGCGGCCTCCTCGGCTGACATCGCGGCGCCGATGATGTCGCGGCCGGTCGTTATGGGTAGCATCCCGCAAACGCCATCGAGCCCGAAGCCACGGATATGCACCAGTGCCTTTTCCGGGACATCACGCCGCACACCATTCTCCGTGTAGGTGTACTCCAGACGTCCGTTACTGGCCCGCTCCACCTTCATGAACTGGGGCAGCAGCGGGACCAACGCCGTGATGCGGTTGCCGATCATCTTTTTTTCGATGAACGCATTCCCGCGTAGGCAGATGCTGGCCACAACCATCAGCATGAAGCGTTGAGGCGTCATCTCGATATTCGGGGACCTACACAGCACCCGATACAGCGGGTGATCTGTGGCCGGCTGCCTGGAACCATCGGGCATCCGCTTGTACAGCTTGAGGGGCAATGTCGAGACCGATTCAGAGAGCAACCGCACGCAGGCCCAAACCGTGGATAAACGCAACGAACTGTCTACTGTCACCGACTTGCCACTGCTTGAGGTGCCGAACCATTCCTGCCAGAAGGCGGTGTTATTCAACCCGATCGGCACGCCCAGCCATTGCTGGAGGGCGGCACGAACTCGCCCGGTCTTTTTCTCGCGTGCCATTAAAGTCCCACCATGATCGGATTATCGAAGAAGCCGTCGCGGTCACCAGCAAAGACAGGCTGCAGATCTGCCGCACCAATGGCCATCGCCAGCGCAACTACGCCGTCGATTCGCCCGGTGCTCCTACGCTTGGCAAATATTCGATTGTCTTTTTGGTCCGCATCCAGCACCGCACTGGCTGCGTTCCACCGCAACACAGGGTTGGTTTTTATCGTGATGCCCTGCTCGGTGAGCAGTGTTTCTGTCAGCTCGATTGAGCGCGGCATCCACAGACCGGTTTCTTTTGAAACCGTGTAGCCCTGGCCATGTGGCAACAACGGTACTTCGATGCCCTGGGCTTCCAGCTCGGGCGTGAAGTACTTGATGCGATATGGGTCAAACGCGATGCCTTGAATGCTGAACCGAACAACGAGTTCGCCGACCAGCGTGGCGACCGCCGCGTAGTCCACTGCCATACCAGGTGGTGCGTTAAGGAAGCCACCGCGCACCCAAGCGTCATAAGGCACCCGGTCGACCCGCGCCCGGTCAAGCAGGCTGTCCTTGGGCGTCCAGAAAAAAGACAGCGCCTTTTTCAGCCGCGGGAAGTACAGCACCAACGCGGTAAGGTCACGGGTACCAGAAAGGTCGAGCCCGCCGTAGCACGGCTCGCCCTCCGGTATCTCGTCGACGTCAAAGTCATCCTCACAGGCCATCCAGATATTGGCGGCCAGCCAAGGGTTCGCAGCGTCCACCCACTCACAGAAGTTCAGGCGCCGCACGCTAGATTCTTTGGAGGGCATGCCCCGCGCTTCGGTAACCTGCTCGCGCAAGTACTTGAGCCCAGGCACCCCGCCGTTAGCATCGCCTGGCCGACCGAACGCCAGGCTGGGGTTGGACTTGTACCAGCACCCCTCATCCTTGATCGGATCGTCACCAGGATCGATCGAGCAGACGAACGCGAAGAAACTGTCGTCCTGCTTGTCGCCCTTGCACAGCGCAATTCCGTACTCGTGGTAGTCGTAACAGATGGTGGTACGGTCGTGCCCGCTGTTGGTGATCATCACGATCAGCGCTTGCCGGCGGCTCTTGGTGCCCGCCCGCATCATGTCCACGACCATCCGTGTTTTGTGTTCGTGGATCTCGTCCAGCAACGCGATGTGTGGGCGCGGGCCGGACTGGCCGTCGTCAGCACTGATCGGGCGGAAGAAGCTGCCAGAGGCCGCGTGCGCAAGGTTCCACACCTTTTCGCCACGGCCTGACTGCTCTATACGTTCTGCCAGTAGTTCCGACTGATCGACCATCGCCACTGCATCACGGAACAGGATCATTGCCTGGTCTTTCTTGGTCGCTGCCGCGTACACCTCGGCACGCGCCTCGCCGTCGGACGTCATGCCCAGCAGGCCGATACCAGCAGCCAGCGGCGATTTGCCTGACCCCTTGCCGGTTTCGACATAGGCGGTACGGAAACGACGGTAGCCGTCGGCGGCTTTCCACCCGAACAATGAGCCAATAACGAAGGCCTGCCAGGGATTGAGGATGAAGGGCTGGCCCTCATACTCGCCGCCGTTGAGGCACAGCACGTCCTCGTAATAGCCGATGGCGCGTTGCGCTGCCGCCAAGTCCCAGCGCAAGCCACGTGCTGGGCCGAGCTTCAGGTCGTTGAGATGCCGCTGGCACCCGTTGCGCACGTCTGGTCCGGCGATGATCCGGCGCGCGATGACTTCCTGGGCAAACCAGGTGGCGCGATCAGAAATAGGTGTCGGCGATACGTCTGTGTTCATTGGGGAACAGGTCTCCCTGAGGCGCCGCAGGCTTCAGCGATCGGCGCGCCATTGGTGAGAACCCAAACTTACCGCCGGCATCGTTGGCCCGGCGTTCGGCGTCGTTGCGCAGTTTGCGCCAGATCGAAAGGTCCTGGGCACCGGTGCGGTAGGTCTGGACATCGCCGCGCGTTGATGCGGAAAGGCTATCGTTCAGTTCCTGGATCTTCAACGTCCAGCGTCGGTAGTCGGACACTGCCTCGCAATACTGGGCCATGACCTGCATGTCCATCTTGGAGATCAGCCCGAGGGTAACCAGGTCTGGCACCACCCTCTCCCACTCCCGCCGAGCGTCATCGTCGAGCCAATCGGGCATCGGCGGAGCCTCTACCGGCATCACCGGCTGGGCTTGCTCGCGCAGCAGGTCTGCGCGGTTTTTCTTGCTGGGGTTGCCATTGATTAAGTGGACGACGGCCGGCTTCCCGGGTCGCCCGGAGTTCTCGTTTCCGGCCATTTCAAACCTCAGATTTCACGCACACGCACCAAACATACCGAAGGGGTACCCCCCCATTTTTCCCGCTTTTGCACAAAAACCAGGGCGAGGGGTCAGGAAGGTAAAAGGTGCAGACTTTTCACCCCACCCCCGCCGGGGCACTGACGTGCCGCACCTATTCGGTGCATTTCCGTGGGGAGTTGACGTGCCGCATCAGGCGTCAGCCCTGAGCCCAGTGGTGACGCGGGTCCAGCGGCAGGCCGTGCTCGCTGCAGCCGATCTCGTGCCCGCGCTTCTCGGCGCGCTGCTTGGTCGAGTCGTGATGCACCTTACACAGTGCTTGCCAGTTGCCCTGATCCCAGAACAACCGTTGCGCCTTCGCTATCGCTGCCTTGTTACCAGACAGGATCGCGGCTTTGAGCCCGTGCTTGATCTTGTGGTCGACGACACGGGACGCCTCGACCAACCCCTGCTGCTCACACATCACGCACAGCGGATGGCTCAGCAAGTAGGTGCTTCGTGCTTTGTCCCAGCGACTGTCGTAGACCCTTGGCTCAGTTGCCATCAGCCCACTCTCCACACCCGAGCCAGGTTGCCCGAACTCTGACATACCGACCCAACGAACACCGCCAACAGAACCACCAACGGCCACGAATTACGCGGCATGATCAGTTGGCCCTTACCGATGTAAACGATCACCGCGCCGGACGCGACCATCACCAGCCAGGCAAGGCAGCTCATGTCACGGCGGAAGCGTGCGCCACGGCGCCGGAAGGTGAACAAGCGCACAAACAACGCCACGCACAACCAGAACGTGGCCTGGGTTAGAACCGCCTGCATCAGGTGACTATCCATCCTGCCTCCCCTGCTGTTCAGCATCGAGACCACGACGTTTGATAATGGCGAGCGCAACGGTCACCACCAGCACCGAAGCACCGAACGCCGCCGGGCCGGAGTACTTGAAAGGCCGAGTGCCCCACAGTTCCAGCTCAGCCATGCCCGGGGCAAACAGATAGCCCATCACGAACGAGACCAGCAGGAAGACAACCCGCTTCCACACCGGCAACTCCTCGGTGGTGGTGAAGAACACCAGGGCACCAGCGAGAGCACCGATCACGGCGAGCCCATCAATACCGGTCAGCAACCCAGTTACAGCAGCACCGGCACCGCCGGCCACGACAACAGTTGCAGCCGTGCTCGCTGGCTCGCCCATGCTGATAACTCCATTGCAGACACCCATCGGGCAGAAAAAGAAAACCCCGCCGAAGCGGGGTTAAGTGACCGGTTTAGGGAAACCGGGTAAAGCTGCACAGCACGTGCGAGGTCAGCGCCAAGGCGCAAATTCCATATCGTGGGGACTTTTTACCCCTCTCCGGAAAAACCGGAAAGGAGTGTTTTTCGGTTGATCCGCTCGACGCAGCTTTGACGCACTTTGACGCAACTTTGAGGTAATCACTCCAGACGAGCGGCAGTCAGCACAACCTGACACGGGACACCGTCGACGCTCGCATCAGATCGGTGGCCGGCGACTTTACCCGCTTATTCCGCACACGACCCGGCGCACTACGCACGGTCAAGATCAACTGCACCTGCTGGTGCAATGCATGGACCCAGTTTCTATACGTCCGATCCGCATCTTCACTCAGGCCCAGCAAGGGCAACTGAGAGCGCACAGACCACGCAGGCCGAGGCAGATAACGATTACGCGCCAACTTCGCGAGAACCGCCCCTTTCTCCGACTGGCGCTCCAGTTGCGCGAGTGCCGCAGCGACCTCCGATGCAGCGTGATCCATCCCACCACCTGTTGCCATCATCAAGTCGCGAGATCCCGGAGTGCCGCGAGGGGCAGAGCCGCCCCATTCCATAATTGTCGCCATCGGGCTACCAAGACCGCCGCCGTCACCGACCTGGTTGAACTGGTTACCCCAATGCTGCATCAGTTCTTCGATTTCTTCGATCATCGCCCCGCTCCCACGCTCAAAACCCAACCCGACACAAAAAACGCCATACCCAACACAAACCCAACACACCTAAAACCCTTTAAATTCAATAGCTTTAATTCAAATGTGTTGGGTGTGTTGGGTGTGTTGGGTTTAACGGTTCTCGCATAAGAAAAAAATCTTGCTGCCATGGATTCAAATAACAACGCCCATGCGCGTGCGCGACGCCAAACCCAACACACCCAACACACAAGGCGGAAAGCCGCGAAATAGAAGGCTTTAAATTGTGTGGGGTATCGAAAACCAACCCAACACACACCCAACACACCCAACACGCTTTTAGTCGGATTCATGCTGCAGCCGCCCTGATGTGGTCCCAGTTGTCGACGTTCCAGCCCGCCAAGCGCGCCGCAGCCCGCCAAGCAACTACCGCCTTGCCTAGATCGGCTGACCTGAGTGATGGGGGCTGGGAAGCCTGCTCATCGCGTGGAAAGAAGAACGCCCCAAACTTGCGGTTGCTGCCGTCGGTCCAGGGGATGGCGCGGGTCTTGTCCACCTCCGAGCTGATGAACAACGAGAACTTCGTCTGGCTCATCACGTGCTCTTTGTTGCGGTGGCACCACTCCAGGAACATCGCATAGAGGTCGGTGGACAAACAGGCGCCCCACATATCACGCCCAAGCTCGCCGTATTGCCAGAGGAACAGGAAAGTCTGCCAGCTGGCCCGACTCAGTGCCACCAAACGCTCACGCGCATCGGTGCTGGGCGGCCTGGTGCGCTGGTCGAAGTCGCCCAGGTCAACGGACAACAACCACGCGTACAACGCCGCGACGCCTCCATTCTCCAGCTCTCGCCCCACTGCCTTCTGGCGCTCGACCGGAAGTGTCTCCATCGGCCACAGCACCAACATTCGCCGGTCACTGGGCGCGATCGGCCAGGGCATAATCTCGTTGCTAAGGAACGCGGCGTTCATGTGGTTGGCTTCCTCCCAACCGTTGATGAACTTCGATTCCATGCGCACCGTCTTGCCGGTCACTAGGTGTTTGATCTTGCCCACTTGGTTGTAACGCTGATCACGGCTCACGACCTCTTCAAACACCGCCCACAACTTGCGGCTTTGCCAGGCGTTGAAGTTACTTTCGAGCTGAGTCTGCCCGACCGTGGCCGCGTACTGCCCATAGAGCAAACCGAACGCATCTGCGAACAACAGGCTTTTGCCCGAGCCCTCCATGGTCGAGTGAGCCAGCACCGCCGTATCCATCTTCGCGCCCAGGTGCTGCAACGGGTACGCCAACCACTTCACCAGCCAATCGCGTGACGACTGGTCGTGGTTGCACAGGAATGAAATCAACCACCGCAGATTCTCGCACCCGGCATCATCGCGCGCCGGCTCCATGGGCAGCCCGTCGAACGTGTTGATGTAAATGTTCGGGTCCTTGGTCATCGTCGGGTCGAACACGATGTTCTCCACGTCGACCACACGCCGCTCCGGGCTGTTCAACCACATGCCGTACATATCACCGAGGGCCATCTTGACCGCGCCTTCGGCAACCCGCCGCTTCTTTTCCCGGTCCCAGACGTCCTTGGTACCGTCGATGTACACGTACCGCTCAATTGGCTCAAGGTTCAGAGCACCACCCTTCTTGCCAGCCATCTTGCGGGCTTGCTCGATCTCTTTGACCTTATCATCGGAGATCAGCTTTTTGCTGGTGTCGTCGACCCACTGTTTTGCTAATGGCTTGCCGACGCGAGCCTCAAACGCGGTTTTCTTCATCACCCGCGCCTTGTCGAGATCCCACACTTGGGTGGTGCCTTCGACCAGCACGTAACGGCGCAGCACCTGTTCATAGGTCAGCACCTCCCCCGCTCCCCCGTCAGCAGCAGGAGCGGCCTCACTTGGCGCCGCGCGGGAGTCCTGCTCGACGGTATCCGATGATGGGGCCGGGGGAAGATCCTGTGGGGCTGGGCGCGAGGCATGCTGCATTCCCAACATCCGGGCGGCATCCTTCACCGCCTTCGACTGGTCGCCGTCGTGGTCCAACAGGCAAAACACCTCAAACGCATCATTCTGGTGACCGTTGGCCAACGGATCCGCGCCATGGTGCGAATAGACCTTGCGGTCGGTGACCGTCACACCTGGGAGCCCGGTGCTGCTGTGTGGATACAGCCACTTGTTACCGCGTTTGATGTAATCGTGGGCGCGCAACAGTTCTTCAACATCATGGCACCGGTTGAATTCGTCAATCACCGAGGGCTTGCCGTCAGCAGCTGGAGCACGCTTGATGGGTTTCGCGGCGGGCTTCTTAGGTTTCGGCGCCCAAGGGCACGCGGCCTCGGCGTTGCGCTTGAACACATCCCAATTCTGCCAAATATTCAGCAGCTCAGTGGTAAGCACCGGCAGACCATCAGCAGCATTCGGCGGGGTGCGCCAGGTGTACGGCTTGCCAGTACCCGGATGGATCGATGGCGGGAATACGTCCTGCACCAGGCCCGCACGAAGTTCAAACACCGTGAAGCGCTTGTATTCGTCGGCCTCGGCCTTGGCTGCTTCCTCACCGGCAGAATCGCCCTGCTCTTTCGCGGCCTTCGCCCGCGCCATCAACCCTTTGTGAATCGACCCGTCAGGGTCTTTCTCGTTGGGCCAGGAAAGCGAATGGCGCGTCAGCTCGATATCGTCCGGCATTTTGAACAGCACACGGAACCGCAACGGATTACCCACAATGGTCGGATAGACCACCGCCATGGCATCCAGATCTAGGCCCATCTGGTCGAACAATACAAACCGCGTCCACTGCACATCGTCGACGTCCAACGAGCAGACACGGCTGGGCCCGAGCACTACGCCCAGGTTGTGATTTGGATTGCGCTGCCAGAATGCTTCGGCGGCAACCGGGTCGGTGATGTAACCGCCTGGCTTGTTCCACCCCATACCCTTCGGCGCCTTTTCGCCCGGGTCGATCGGGACCAAGGCTAGGTTAAAGGTTTCGATGTAGCGGCGAGCCCAGGACGATATCGCTGTGCTGGTGGATTGCTCACTCATCGCCGCCGCTCCCGCAACCCCTGACAACTGACGCAGGTAGCACAACCCTGGATCGTCTGCTGACGAAGTAACGGGATAGGCTCGTCGCAGTCCTCACAGAATTGCGCGCTAATAGAGCATGTCGGGCGGGGACGGCACGCCAGTGCGTGCAAGCGGAAGCGTTCAGCGGCTTCATTGGCCATATCAATATCATCAGACATTGTCAGCGCCCTCCATTGCCTTGCGCGCACCAGCCATGATGCCCAGCACCTCACGGATAACATCCATTCCGCGCTGCTCCAGCAGGAGGACTTCGTGGGGCTCCCAGATGTTGTCGGCGGCGCCATCGTGCATGCAGGCCACGAACTGACCCGACTCCTCGAGCATCTTGCCGACGGCCTTCAACGCATCAGCAGTTGCCGGTACCGGAATTGGTTTGTACCAAACAGCACCCGCCGGCCTGACCAGCGCATCCAACAGGCACGGATCGGCGGTCAGCCTGATCACCTCTTCCATTTCGTCAGGATCCAGCCAGCGCCGCTCTTCGTCGTGCTTGACCTTCTTCTGCAAGCTGTCGTAATCGAGCACCATGTCGAGCGCCAAAGCGGTCACGCCGCCCCGATAATCATGGGCCGCGCGGTAGATCGCTTTGCGCAGAGAAAGAACCGGCCCAGCGGCCGGTGATTGATCTGTTCGACTCATAACCGTAAATACCCCTTTTACGGTCTAGCCATAGAAAGGGGCACGCCCTATCCTACGACCACGACCGATGTGCATGTGCTGTGTATCGTCGTAGCCGGGCTGGGGGATCTTTGGTGAGAGGCCCCAGCTCCGGCACCCATTCAAGCTGCCGATTTAAGGCCAGCAGCTTCTTTTTCCTGGGAGTAAAGGCACTCAATAGCCTTCCCAGTTACATACCGAACATCCGCACCTTTGGCTGCTCGATTGATAGTTGGCTGTGTCGTGCCCACTCGCTCAGCGATGACACGCTGGGACAGCCCAGTGCTCAGTAATTCCGCGAGCATTTGTTGAATAGTCATATGATTCACCGATGCGCTTTCGCATTGAACGTCACAATACACAAACGTATTGATCGATTCAATACAATCAGCGATACGTTTATGAATCAAGGCAGAAAAAAGTGATTGGCGATCGCATTGCGCAACGCATGCAAGAGATGAACCTGTCAGAGGGCGAGCTCGGCCGACGCTCAGGGGTGCCTCAACCTACGATACACAGGATCGTGACGAATGCCGTTGCGAGCCCCCGCCATCAAAATGTCGAGAAAATAGCAAAAGCGTTGAAGGTCACCAGTAATTGGCTCTGGAAAGGGGAAGGCTCACGGGAGCCTGAGCCTGAGCAATTTAAATCCGTCGCTGCCACTGACTTCAATGTTGAGCCTGGACCAGCAGTTAAGGGTTATGTACCACTGATCTCTTGGGTTCAGGCTGGAGCATGGTGTGAGGTTGAAGACGCCAAAACACTGGACGATGCCGAGATTTGGTTGCCCTGCGCAGCCTCGCATAGCAGTCAAAGTTACGCTTTGCGAGTGAGGGGACTCTCAATGTTTAACCAGCATGAACGCCGCTCTTTCCGTGACGGCGACATCATATTTGTAGATCCATCCAAGGATGCTGAAAACGGTTCTTTGGTTATCGCAAAGCTGGTAGATAGCCAGGAAGCAACCTTCAAACAATTAGTTATGGAGGGCAGCCGCCGCTTTCTTAAACCATTAAATCCTGCATGGCCGGAGCCGATCATTGAGCTAGGTCCTGACGCCACCATTTGCGGCGTCGTGTTCTCCAAACTCGAAATATTCTAAGCAACTCCGAAGCACATGGACCCGCAATAAGCGGGTCTTTTTTTGCACGCACACAAAATCAATTCAAAAACGCATTGACTCAATCAATACGTATTTGTATCGTTTGCATCGTTACCTCTCACCAAAGAGTACGAACCATGCAAACAACACAGCACAGCAACACCCGCTGCCCGGTCTACCTTCACCCGGCGGCGGCAACCAGCCCCGCCGCCGTAGAACGCATCCAGCGCAGCACTGGCCTTCTGGTCATCGTCAATCTGGGTCGCGCCACTATTGCACGCGCCCCTGCAGTGGTTGCCAGCGATGACCAGGGCCCATGGGGAGGCGACGCAGCATGAAGCCTCTTCTGATTGGCCTCACTGGCCGCGCCCGCTCCGGCAAGTCTACTGCCGCCGAGCACCTGGTTGGCACCTACCTGCTGGAGCACTACGCGTTCGCTGATCCGCTCCGCGATGGCTTGATGGCGATCTTCAACCTCGACCCAACCGACTTCGAAGGCGATCGCAAGGAGCAACCACTGGCTTGGCTGGACCGTTCTCCGCGTCAACTGATGCAGTCGATGGGCACTGAGTGGGCACGCAACACCGTGCACCCAGACGTCTGGGTGAAGCTCGGCGAACAAAACCTCGACTACATGAGTAAGGCATTGGGCGCAGTGCTGGGATTCGTCATCAGCGACGTGCGCTTCGAAAACGAAGCAGAGCTGATTCGCCGGCGAGGCGGCACGGTCATCCATATATCTCGGACCGACGCACAAGCCGTGAACCCACACATCAGCGAGGCAGGTATAGCCGTTAACCAGGACGATCTGATCGTGCGCAACAACGGCACAGTTGATGAGTTCCTGCGCTTGCTGGACGTGGCATTCCTCATGATTCGTGAGCGCCGCCAGCGCGCCGAACAGCTCTCAGCCTGAGGAAAGCACCATGAACCGCACCCTGGATCAAACAGCTGCTTTGCTCGGGCTCAAGCCCCGCGCCTTCCGCACCAGGTTGCGGAAACTTGGCGTGATCAACTCATCAGGCGACCTGGCCAGCGCCCACCGCGAACGCGGCTACCTGTTTTCGGACGCCCGCGTGCGCTGGAACCCAACGATCGGCAAGCCAGTGCACTACGCCGTCGTGATGGTTAAGGAAGCGGGCGTTGAGTGGATCGCTAAGAAGCTGGACATCACCATCACCAAGAAGGACGCAGCAGCATGAAGACGCCGAACGCCATCAACTCCGCTGTAGGCGCCCTGAAACTGGTGCCGATGTACCTCAACCATCCGACGGTGATCAGCCGCGCCACGCTTATTGGCGCCTCCGCCGAAGCTGTCGCGCTGCTGGAGTCATTGCCCTGCGTGTCGGTCGAGCTGGCCGAAGTGTTCCGCTGCGTTGACGCAGTGATCGCAGAAGGTCAGATCGCCTACGTGACGCCGGTCAAGTGCCCGGAATACCCATACGGCGCCGTCATCGCAGACGCCGAGGGCAACATCCTGGCAGCGGCCAAGGGCAAGAGCAAAGAAGGCCTCGCCGAATTGATCCGCCTCAAGCTGGTGCCCCGAAAGGAGGGGTATGGGGAGGAATCCGCGTGACCACCACCCTGGAACAACTCCGGCGCCAGTTCGCCACACCGTGTCCGACCTTGACCGCAGTGCGTGAACAGTACTTCACGCACATACGCACCGACCGCTACCTGCTGAGCGAAATCAAGGCAGGTCGTATCGCGCTGGTGGTCAAGCGGCTGCACTGCTCGGCCCGTGCCAAGCCCGTCGTTTACCTCCACGACCTGGCCGACTACCTCGACGCCCAAGCGACAAAGCAAGCGGCCTGATTCAAACGGTAGCCCCTGCCGACCAGGGGCGACACAGCCAATGAGGCACAGCACATGAACACCAAAGCACGTCCCTTTATGGACACCCTGCGCGACATCGAGGCCGGTGGCCTGCTGGACGAACTCACCGAGGCCCAGCACAGCCTGATCGACGCCATCCGCATGACGGGCAAAGGCGGAGACCTGACCATCAAGCTCACCTACAAGCCTGATGGCGGCGGACAGATGACCGTGAAGGCCGACGTAAAGACCAAAGAGCCCGTACTGGCGCGCGGAACGTCGCTGTTCTTCCTCACGCCCGAAGGCAACATCACCCGCCGCGACCCACGCCAGCAGGAAATCCCGCTGCGCAGTGTCGAGGATGAACCCGGGCCTGGAGCTTTGCGCCAGGTCAGTCAGTAACACCCGCCCCACCAACCTCTCACCAAATCGTCACCCACTGGAGCACATCCAATGCAACAAGCCCTACAGCACCTGGTCACCCTGGCCCAATCCCTCGGCAAGCCAATCGAAGTGCCAGGCATCCCTGCGCCGCTGGCACTCGTACCAAACGGGGTCAGCATCGAAAGCCTGGAGCACCTGCTGCCCGCGCCTTCGCGCATCAAGCAGAAGCTCACCGTGCTCGACGCCGAGTCGTTCATCAGCTACGTGAATCGCTTTTCCACCCAGGCCACGGCAGTGTTCTGCAACGGTCCTGAAGGCCGGACTTTCACGGCAGTCATCGACTACCACGATCCGGCCACACCCGCCTGGCGCGATCATGTCGCGACGTACCGCTGCCCGACCACCGTTGAATGGGGCAACTGGAAGGAAAAGGACCGCAAGCGCATGGACCAGGCCGCCTTCGCCGAATTCATCGAAGACAACGTGAAGGACATCACCCACCACCCCGAGCACGAGAACACTCCAAGCGCTGCCGACATGCTCGAAATCAGCCGCACCCTGGAAGCCAAGAAGAACATTACGTTCCGCCAAGGCACTCGCCTCGACAACGGCCAGGTGCAACTGACCTACAACGAAGAGATCGACGGGCGCGCGGGCGAAGCTGGCCAGTTGCGTATCCCCGAAGAGTTCTTCATTGCGCTCAAGCCGTTCCTCGGTGGCGACGCCTTCTGCGTGCCAGCCCGATTCCGCTACCGCATTCAGGAAGGCCGCCTGGTCATGTGGTACGAACTGGTGCGCGCCGACAAGGTGCTCGAGGAAGCCTACAACGCAGTGCGCGCCAAGATCGAAGGCGCCATCAACGACGTGCCGCTGTATGAAGCCACGATCTAACTAACTCCCTGCAACACCCCGTCGCCGTCCTCTCACCAAAACTGTCCGGCGGCGGGTTCTAACGAGGCATACAGCACATGCAAACCGAAACTACCATCATCGTCATTGGCTTGTTAATCGGCTGGATCGCAACTGCGTTCTACTTGATCAAGGCCAGCCAGAACGCTTACGCCCGCGGTCTTTCAAAAGGCCTCAACGGCCTGAATGAACTGCATGCTCAAGAAGTAGAAGGCCTGAGGCAGGACCTGCTCCACCAGATCTCGCTTCGAAAAAACGAGCGTGCTCGCCTCCAGCCCGCATGCACGCTTGCAGATCATCAACTGCTGACCAACGTCGGCACGACGCTGCGTCTCGCCCTAGAAACATGGCAGGCATTCCCCGGCACCGAAACCATGGCCACCAAAGTCAGGCACCAGCAGAGAGAGCTCATCGCTTTCGCTGCAAAAATGTGGGTGTCTGCCTATCCCGAACAAACTGACGCGGAGGATGCAGCATGAAAACAATGTGCATCTACCACGGCAACTGCGCAGACGGATTCGGTGCCGCATGGGTTGTTCGCAAAGCGCTTGGTAACGATGTCGAGCTCGTACCAGGCGTTTACGGTCAAGAGCCGCCAGACGTGACTGGGAAAGACGTTGTCATCGTAGATTTCAGTTACAAGTACGACGTGCTTCGGGCACTCGCCGCCTCGGCAAACAGCATCATCGTGCTTGACCACCACAAAAGTGCTGCAGATGACCTGGTGCGCTTTGAACAATTCCACGCGGGCGTTGAAGAAGACGCTTACCGGGACGCCGGCCCTCAATTGCTCGGCTGGAAAACCGCACTCAGATTTGCGCGCAAGAAAAACTGCCCAGCAATTGCCTGCTGCTTTGACATGAACCGCAGCGGCGCAATGCTCGCTTGGGACCACTACTTCCCCGACCAAGAGCCGCCGCAACTGCTGCGCCACATCGAAGATCGAGACCTGTGGCTATTCAAGTTGGATGGCACCCGCGAGATTCAAGCCAACCTCTTTAGCTACCCGTACGACTTCGAAGTCTGGGATCAGCTCATGGCTGCCGATGTCCAGACGCTTCGCTCAGACGGTGCAGCGATCGAGCGCAAACATCATAAAGACGTGGCCGAGCTGGTGGCCGTGACCAAACGCCGCCTACTGATCGGTGGACACGATGTCCCGGCCGCGAGCCTGCCATACACGCTCACAAGTGACGCGGGCCATCTGATGGCCCAGGGCGAGCCTTTCGCCGCCTGCTACTGGGATACACCGACAGGCCGCGTATTCAGCCTTCGCAGCACGGATGACGGTATGGACGTATCGGAGGTTGCCAGCCAATACGGCGGCGGTGGCCACCGCAATGCCGCAGGTTTTCGCGTTTCGTTTGACCATGAACTCGCCGGCGCGACCGCCACTGGAGGTGCAGCATGACGTGGATCCTCACCCAAAGCGGCCAGCAGTTCGACCTGCTGCGCCCTACCGCATCCATGATCAAGCCGGTGGATATCGCTCACGCCCTGTCGCGCTTGTGCCGATTCAACGGGCACACCCGCGCTCACTATAGCGTGGCGCAACACAGCCTGATCGTTGCCAGTCTGGTACCCGTCGAGCACCAGCTGGTGGCGCTGCTGCACGACGCGACCGAAGCCTACATCGGCGACATGACGCGCCCGCTCAAAGCTGTGATGCCTGAATACCAGTACGTGGAACATCAGATCTGGCTCGCAGTATGCGAGCGCTTCGACATTCAGATCGACCTGCCTGCCTGCGTTAAAGAAGCCGACATGGTGGCCCTGGCCACCGAGCGGCGCGACCTGATGCCAGAGCACCCCGGCGAGTGGGATTGCTTGCGCGGCGTGCAGCCGATGAAGGAGATCATCATCCCATTTTCAGCCGAATCCGCATCAATGATGTTCTTCTCGCAATTGATGGCGCTGATGCAGAGCTCTCACCGCGGGAGGTTATCGGAATGACCTCACTCAAGAAACAACCGTTCGACTTCAAGACCCAATACGGCCTGGGCTTCAACGCCCAAGACGATGAAATCGTCGTGGACTTCTTCTGTGGCGGTGGCGGTGCCGGTACCGGTCTGGAGATGGGCCTGGGCCGCCCTGTCAACGTCGCGAAGAACCACAACCCGAACGCTATTAGCATGCACACCGTCAACCACCCAGGCGCCGCGCACTACACGACCGATGTGTTTGAAGGCGACCCCGACACCGAGTGCGGCGGCAAGGCCGTGGGCTGGTTCCACATGTCGCCGGACTGCACCCACCACAGCCAGGCGGCCGGCGGCCAGCCGCGCAAGCGCGAGATCCGCAACCTATCGTGGATCGGTCTCAAGTGGGCAGGCAAGAAGCGGCCCCGGGTGATCAGCCTGGAGAACGTGAAACAGATCCTGCAGTGGGGCCGACTGATCGCCAAGCGCGACAAGGCCACCGGCCGCGTGGTGAAACTCGGCGGAGACGTTGCTGCACCTGGTGAGGTTGTGCCGGTGGGCCGGCAGTTCCTGATTCCCGATCCGAAGCAGCGCGGCCGGACCTGGCGCCGCTTCGTGGCCCTGCTGGAAGGCATGGGCTACGTTGTTGAGTGGAAGGTGATCCGGGCCTGCGACTTCGGCGCACCGACCAGCCGGGAACGGCTGTTCATGATCGCCCGGTGCGACGGACAGCCAATCGTGTGGCCGGAGCCGACCCACGCCAAGAACCCCGCCAAAGGCCAGCAGAAGTGGAAAACAGCCGCTGACTGTATCGACTTCACCGACCTGGGCAAAAGCATCTTCGGTCGCAAGAAGGAACTGGCCCCCGCCACTCTGCGCCGCGTAGCCAAGGGCATGAAGAAGTTCGTCATCGATAGCGCGGCGCCGTTCATTGTGCCGATAGCCAACTGGTCAGGAGAAACGGTGCAGTCTGCCGACGAGCCGCTGCGCACCGTAACCTCCTATCCTAAGGGCGGCGCCTTCAGCGTGGTCAGCCCGATCATCGCACCGGCAACGCACCAGGGCAGCGACCGAATCAATGACCCGCTCGACCCGCTACCGACGGTGACCTGCGCGAATCGAGGCGAGCTTACGCTGATCAGCCCGTTGATGGTTGGGGCCGGTGGCCCGGAGTACTCAGGAAAGCCGGTGGGCATGGACCAGCCGGTGGGCACGCTGATGACGCAGAACCACCGGGCGCTGGCTTCCGCCTGCATCGTCCAGGCCGGCCACGGCGAAGGTTCCGGCGTGAACAAGCGCCGCTCCCACGGGGTGAATGACATCTGCGGCCCGGTGGGCACCGTCACTGCCAGCGGCGGCGGACAGTCCGTAAGCGCCGCGGTGATGATCCAGGCGAACGGCGGATTCAACACCACGCACGCCAAGGGCATGCACGAACCCATGACGACGGTGACCAACACCGGCAGCCAGCAGCAGTTGGCCGTGGCGAACCTGGTTCATCTGCGGGGCAACTGTGATGCACGGGACGTCAATGACCCGCTGCACACCGTCAGCGCCGGCGGCCAGCACCACGGGTTGGTCAGCGCATTCATGGAGCGGGCTTTCGGCGGCAGTGTTGGCCAGGGCCTTGACGATCCGGCACCGACCATCACCGCCGGTGGCGGGGGCAAGAGCTCGCTGGTGTCGCTCACCCTCTCGCCAGAGCATGAAGCCGGTGCCCTGCGGGTCGCTGCGTTCCTGATCAGCTACTACGGTACCGAGAACATCAGCGTTTGCGACGCGCCCGCGCCGACAATCACCACCAAGGACCGCCTGGCCATGGTCACCGTGATGGTGAAGGGCACGCCCTATGTGATCGTCGACATCTGCCTGCGGATGCTGAAACCGGCCGAGCTGTACAAGGCACAGGGCTTCCCGGCCGACTACATCATCAGCCACGGCGCCGACGGCAAGCCATTCACCAAGACTCAGCAGGTGCACATGTGCGGCAACAGCGTCAGCCCGCCGCCGATGGCAGCACTGGCCCGTGCAAATGACCCATGGCAAATCACCCTGCAACAGCGGGAGGCAGCATGATGGAATTCCAAAGCGAAACCCTGGCTGACGAAGAGCTGGCCACCATCACCGGCTACCAGATCCCGTCGAAACAAATCCAGTGGTTGATCGACAACCACTGGGAACATGTCTTGACCGGGGCACGCAGGCCGATCGTGGGCCGCGTATATGCCCGAATGAAACTGGCAGGCGTCACGCCTTCTGCAGTGAACCCGGCGGCCGAAACCTGGACGCTCGACCTGGCGAACGTGAGCTGATCAATGCGCCAGAAATCGACAGCTAACCGGGATCTACCCCCGCGCTTGATCCGAAGATGCCACAAGCGAAAGAGTGGAAAGACGTGGATTGGGTACTACTACAACGGCAGGGATGCCGAGGGTAAACGCAAGGAGATTCCTCTGGGCGGCGACCTCGACCAGGCCAAAGTGGAATGGGCCAGGCTGGAGCGTCGAGCACCTCCAAAGCCCAGCCATCTGCTGGGATCTTTGTTCGACAGGTACGTGAAGGAGATCATCCCGACCAAGGGGATACGTACCCAGTCAGACAACATGAAGGAACTCAAACAGCTCAGGAAAGCGTTTGAGAAAGCACCCATAGACTCGATCACGCCCCAGGTGGTCGCGCAGTACCGGGACGCCAGGACAGCAAAGGTCAGGGCGAATCGGGAAATCGCGCTGCTCTCGCACATGTTCACGATCGCCCGCGAGTGGGGCCTGACCAACAACGCCAACCCTTGCTTCGGCGTACGCCGCAACAAGGAGACCCCACGGGACTATTACGCCGGCGATACCGTGTGGAATGCCGTGTACGACGCAGCCGTGCAGGAACTCAAGGATGCCATGGACCTTGCCTACTTGACCGGCCAGCGCCCCGCCGACGTATTGAAAGTGGCCACCACCGATCTAAACGCGGAGTTCCTGATGGTCAATCAGGGTAAGACCGCGAAGAAACTTCGCCTACGGCTGGAGGATGAAGGGGTTCAATCTGGACTGAGCGCTTTCATCAATGACCTGCAGGAGCGACGCGCGCTCAGCGGCATAAAAACATCGAGGCTGATCACCAACACATCCGGACTTCGGATGAGCCAGCAGATGCTGCGCAATCGCTGGGACGAAGCCCGCGAGAAAGCTGCCATAAAAGCCGGGACCGACGGTGACACAGACCTGGCAGTGCTGATCCGCCAGTTCCAGTTCAAAGACATACGCCCCAAAGCGGCCAGTGAGATAGAGCTGACACACGCGAGCCGCCTGCTGGGCCACACCACGGAAGAGATGACCAAAAAGGTCTATCGACGCGTCGGAGAAATCGTTAAACCAACGAAGTGATTTAATCAGCTGGACAACTCACATCCCAAAAAACTTTGTCAATGCAGACGTCAGCACGCCGGCTCCAACCTGAGCCGGTATCTCCCACGCCGGAGTACCGGCTTTAGAAATCATGCCTGCCAGCCAAGCGCGTACACCAGGACCAAAATTCTTGCTATCTGATTCCGCATTGAGGTCATCGTCGTTAATGGCAACTTGCAACTCTGCCACATCCGCCTCTGCAACCTTATTTCTTCTTAGCTCACGAATCAAAGCTGGCAAATCCTTCACGCCAACCGTTGACCTATTATGCGATGCTTGATTCCCCTCACCTATTGCCAAACTTATATTGGCACCATCACCAAAAACTGCGCCTTTGAACATTTCACTTAGCCCTTCAACCTTAGGCATAATCTTGGGGTCAGCGCCTGCCTCAGTTTCAGGCAGTACATGTTCAAGATTTAATAAAAAATCCAGCAATCGAGATCTTGCCTCGTTAAGAATTTGCTCAAAACAGCCTGCCGGAGGCTTTCCCCACGCGCTAGAGATCCCGAATGACTTCTCAATTCCTTGCCGCAGGTAAGGGAAAACACGGTGATCTATGTTTACGCTGAGGTCATCGGCCTTTTTGGAAAACTCTTCAATTACCGCAATACTTTGAGTGTGCCGATAAACCAAAAACTTATCGATCATCTCTTGAGACATGCCGCCAATTGGCAATCTATAGTTTGTATAACGCTTAACTCCATTCTCAACGTTGCCATATGGAGTCAAATGTGAAACGCGATAATTAGGAATGTTATCTTCGTTTCCATACCCTTGTATTTCATCCTTAACCCACTTTGCAAAATCTTTATTCTGTAGCTTATGAGCAATAACTTGAGCCTTAAAAAAAGCATTCGCCAGCGGCTGCTTTGCATCACTTAGGATTTCTATCGCTTCGTCAACTAGTTTCATTAGGCCCCTCACACCCTCGTGGTTGCAGCTCCTTGGACCGTATACCTAACGGCCTTTCCGGCTGCCATCATGCGAGCCATCACGCGCTCAAATCAAGTAGTGAATTCAGAGCTATCGTCGCGCTCACTTACGGACATCCCGTTTCGTTGAGCGCTCCTGGTTTTTGCAGAAATCAGGCCTAGTTGCGGAACGCATGCCAAAAGTTGCGGAATGATTACTAAATCGAAGGCAATAAAAAACCCCGTAGACCATTGATCTACGGGGCTTTAAGAGTGGAGGCCGAGGTCGGAATCGAACCGGCGTAGGCGGATTTGCAATCCGCTGCATAACCATTTTGCTACTCGGCCTCAAACGATCAACGCCCTTGCCGCTGGCATTCACCGCATAAAAACTTGAGTGGGCCATAGAGCCCTGCCTCTACTCTAACTCATTGAATACATTGAAGTTTTTAATGCTTCGTTGCGTTCGATGGGCGCCATTATGTACTCATTTGCTTTTGCCTGCAACCCCTTGATTTCAAAAATATTTCGTATTGGCATCAAGGAGTTGCGCGCCTGCCCTACTCCTTGATGAGGTGCTGCTGGTACTGCGGGTCGGCCTTGATCTGGGCGTCGGTGAACGGCAGTGGGCGCAGTTTTTTCTCGGAGAACGCTTGGGTCTGGTCCTTCGAGTATTTCGATGCCGGGTTGCTGGACAGGGAGA
>Ga0207713_1000384_pt1 | contig 47943 bp, 55 predicted proteins | sample KBSS64metaG_FD_184404 | JGI IMG/M metagenome (GOLD analysis project Ga0207713, IMG submission 184404) | Switchgrass rhizosphere microbial communities from Kellogg Biological Station, Michigan, USA - KBS S6-4 metaG (SPAdes) (version 2) | ecosystem: Host-associated > Plants > Roots > Rhizosphere >...
ATTTCTGGACCTTTATCCAGGTGTTGATATTGGGCGCGGTAGAAGGCCTGACCGAGTTCTTGCCGATCTCCAGTACCGGCCACCAGATCATCGTCGCCGACCTGCTGGACTTCGGCGGCGAACGCGCGATGGCGTTCAACATCATTATTCAGCTGGGCGCGATCCTGGCCGTGGTCTGGGAGTTTCGCCCGAAGATCTTCGACATCGTCAAAGGCCTGCCCACCCAACGCAATGCACAACGTTTCACCCTCAACCTGCTGATCGCCTTCCTGCCGGCGGTGGTCCTCGGCGTGCTGTTCGCTGACAAAATCCATCAATACCTGTTTAACCCGATCACCGTAGCCATGGCCTTGGTGGTGGGCGGCATCGTCATGTTGTGGGCCGAACAGCGCAACCATGTGGTGAGCGTCGATCACGTCGACGACATGCGCTGGTCAGACGCGTTGAAAATCGGTTTCGTGCAATGCCTGGCCATGATCCCCGGCACGTCGCGCTCCGGCTCGACCATCATCGGCGGTTTATTGTTCGGCTTGTCCCGGAAAGCCGCCACAGAGTTCTCGTTCTTCCTCGCCATGCCGACCATGGTCGGCGCCGCGGTGTACTCCGGCTACAAATACCGCGACCTGTTCCAGGCCAGCGACCTGCCAGTATTCGCCCTTGGTTTCGTTATCGCCTTCATCTTCGCCATGATCGCCGTACGCGGCCTGCTCAAATTCATCGCCAACCACAGTTATGCGGCGTTCGCCTGGTATCGGATCGCGTTTGGCTTGTTGATTCTGGCGACGTGGGTGTTTGGCTGGGTGAACTGGACGGAAGCGGCGGCCTGATCACTGACTGCTGATCAATGTAGCAACCGCGAGGTCGTTCAACGCCGAGTCGGGCAATTCTTGGCGGTAGCGCTGCAAGGCTGATGTGAAATACGCGGCTTGCAGCATGCCGTCGCTGGCGAGGTAATAGCGCGCCGCTTCGATTTCCTCTGGCGAGTAAACACGTTTCTTGAGTCTGGACACATCTGAGGTCGCATCGAACGAGGCCACCGTCGCCGTGAAAAACAGAAAGCCGGAAAGCTGAGTCGACTCAAAAGGGCCACCGTCCCCCTTGCCACACCCCTTCACAAAGTCGCAGGAGGCGAGGGCGCTAGAAGAGATAGTCGAGATTAAAGTGAGGAGGATAAAACGCTTGAACGAAACACAGCGAAACGCGGGCATAAACAAAAGACATCCTGTCAGCACAGCAAAATTCCGGGCAACGCTCATTCGTTGCCCGCACAGTCAAACCATCAATCAACGGCCTTCAAGCAACTCGCCAGCCTGATCCAGCAACGCCAGCGGATCCTTGGCCTTGTGAATATCCACCGACAACAACTGGCGGAATTTACGCGCCCCCGGGAACCCGGTACCCAGCCCCAGCACATGCCGGGTGATGTGGTGCATCGCACCGCCCGCTTGCAGATGCTCGGCAATATATGGCCGCAACTGCGCCAGCGCCTCGGCACGGCTGATCACCGGCGCGCTGCTGCCGAACAACTGCTGATCAACCTCCGCCAGCAAATACGGATTGTGATAAGCCTCACGCCCGAGCATCACACCGTCAAAAGTCTGCAAATGCTCATGGCAGGCCTCCATCGTCTTGATCCCGCCGTTCAGCACAATCTCCAGCTCCGGAAAATCCGCCTTCAACTGCGCCGCCACGTCATACCGCAACGGCGGAATGTCGCGATTCTCCTTCGGCGACAAGCCCTCCAGAATCGCAATGCGCGCATGCACGGTAAAACTGGTACACCCGGCGTCCCGCACCGTCCCGACGAAATCACACAACTCGGCGTAACTGTCCCGCCCATTGATCCCGATCCGATGCTTCACCGTCACCGGAATCGACACCGCATCGCGCATCGCCTTCACACAATCCGCCACCAACTGCGGATGCCCCATCAGGCACGCACCGATCATATTGTTCTGCACCCGATCACTCGGGCAGCCAACATTCAGATTCACCTCGTCGTAACCATGCTCCTGCGCCATGCGCGCGCAGGCGGCTAGATCCAGAGGAACACTACCGCCCAACTGCAGCGCCAGCGGATGCTCGGCTTCGTTGTGACGGAGGAAACGTTCGTGATCGCCGTTGAGGAGAGCGCCGGTGGTGACCATTTCGGTGTAGAGCAGGGAGTTCTTCGACAGGAGGCGTAGGAAGTATCTGCAATGCCTATCAGTCCAATCCATCATCGGCGCCACGCTGAAGCGGCGAGATGGCTCGGAACGAGTATGGCTAGTGTTTACGGGCGCTTCAGGTTTTTCGAAATTCATTGATACTGATCTTTTATACAGCGGTTTTTACCCATTTTTCCTTGTTTTCTGAAGTCGGTTGCTACAATGTAGCAAGCGAATTCGGCAATGTAGCAAATGAAAATGGGCACGATCACATCACGCAAGCGCAAGGACAACTCGACGGCCTACACGGCGCAGATACGGATCAATCGGGACGGGCGCACAGTTTATCAGGAAAGCCAAACCTTCGACCGAAAGCAGGTCGCCCAGGCTTGGATCAAACGGCGTGAGACGGAGCTGGCTGAGCCTGGTGCGATTGAGCGCGCAAACCGTAAGGGTGTGACGATCAGGAAGATGATCGAGCAGTACCTGGACGAGTACGAGAAAATCCGGCCGCTGGGCAAGACCAAGAACGCCACCTTGAAAGCGATCAAGGATACTTGGCTGGGCAACCTTGATGACTCGGCTCTGACCAGCCAGAAGCTGGTGGAGTTCGCACAGTGGCGGATGAGTAAAGAGGGTGGCGGTGTTCAGGCTCAGACAGTTGGAAATGACCTGTCGCACCTTGGAGCTGTGCTTTCTATTGCTAAGCCTGCTTGGGGTTATGAGGTTGATCCGCATGCAATGCCTGATGCACGCAAGGTGCTGCGTAAACTCGGCATGGTAAGTAAAAGCAAAGAGCGCAATCGCCGTCCGACGCTCGATGAGCTGGACAAGTTGATGGAGCATTTCCTAGAGATGCAGAAGCGCCGCCCAGACTCAATCCATATGCCGAAAATGATCGCCTTCGCGATCTTCTCGACGCGCCGTCAGGAGGAGATCACGCGGATTCGTTGGGAGGATTTGGACGAGCAACGGCAGTCTGTGCTCGTCAGAGATATGAAGAATCCTGGACAAAAAATCGGAAATGACGTCTGGTGTCATTTGCCGGACGAAGCGTGGTCTATTGTTCAGGGAATGCCCCGAGATGTTGAGGTGATTTTTCCCTACAATGCACGCTCGATTTCAGCCTCCTTTACACGAGCGTGCAGATTTCTAGGGATTGCTGATCTTCATTTTCATGATCTTCGGCACGACGGGGTTAGTAGGTTATTTGAAATGGGTTGGGATATACCTCGTGTAGCAGCAGTTTCTGGTCACAGGGACTGGAACTCAATGCGACGCTACACGCACCTCCGTGGGCGCGGAGATGTGTACGCTGGTTGGAAGCATCTGACTGGTGGGTTTTGAAATTTTTCACTAACGATAAAATCGTTAATCAGGTTAAAAATATGTTGGGTTTCAACGAGATAGCTAAAGTTTTTTCTAGTCGCAACATTAACTCCGTTTCGGAGGGCGATTTTTCTCTTGTCACCCAAGTGGCTAAATGCTATCAAGATAGCTTTGATGATATTTTCACCGTAGGCAGTGTTTTTGATTTTTGCTATAGCATCCTGTGTAAGGAGTATCGTAATGAGTACTATTATAAGAATGCTATTGCGAGAAAAATACTCGTCGGCAGGCACTCAGTTAGTAGTTCTACAATGTTTACTGAGTTTCGGGTTGGTACAAGTAAGGCAGATTGCGTAATAGTTAATGGTGTTTCAACATGTTACGAGATTAAAACTGACTACGATAATTTAGGTCGCTTGAGATCTCAGATAGATTCGTATCTGAAGATTTTTGACAAGGTTAATGTGGTTGTTTCAGATAAGTATCTCAATGCAGTCTTGCACGCCGTTCCAGAAGAGGTCGGAGTTATACTGCTAAATAAGAGAGGATCTTTTAGAGAGATGCGATCGGCACAGCTTATAAATGCGCCGATTGACATTGGGGTGTTGATGCGATCCCTCCGACGTGAAGAGTATGTGAGTATTGTCGAGTCATTGTTTGGCGTTGCGCCAGCTGTAAGTAATACTGAGATTTTTCGTGAGTGTGAACGATTGTTGATATCTGCCACTAATGACAGAGTTCGTACGGAGTTTAGAAACGTGATTCGGCGAACGAGGGCTTTGGATAAGGATTTTATATTGTCCTTGCCCGCTTCTTTGTTGGTGGCCGGAGTTGAGTTTGGATTGACTCGCAAGGCTCGAGTCTGCCTTGTGGAAAATATGAGTTCCATTCTAAGTAAGGAAGCTGTATGTACTACCCAATTCTCAAGGGCAAACAATTTGAACTAGGCGCGCTAAAGGAGCTAGTTGGGCATATACCGGCGGGTAATGTGTGTCCAATTTTGGAGCCGGTTAATTTAAGCCTCGGCCCCCTAGCGACTACTATCTCTGAATTGACAACTGCAGGCATCACTTCGTGGGTGGTTATTAATCCGTCTCAAGGTGAATTCTTGAGCGGATCGGGATCGAATATTACAGCGTCCCTGATCACACACCTTGCAACTGTAGGTAACGGCACTGGCGCATTCGTCCCATGTGTAAAAGTGCGCGATGTTACTGACGTATCGGCCATAGCATTGTTAAGAAGCTTAACAACGCCTTTCGTAGCTTATGTTGAAGGTGCTATTAGTCCAGCTCTGAATCTGGATTTAATGCGAGCCTCTGTTGTGGCGCTGAATCCAGAAAAAACTGACCATTCGATATGGGGTAGTCTTTCAAACGTTGTTCTTTTTCATGATGGCTTCGACAAAAAGTCAAGAAATTTGGACTATGGTCTAGAGTCGTTTTATTCTAACTATCACACCGAATACAGATCGCGTCCGAATGCTATCGGTTTTGGTGACTATACGATTCTTGGAGAGCGTTTTTCAGAAGGCGGTGGTCCAGCATTTGTTGTCACCTTGCATTTGTCTTATCTGGACCCTTCTAGGCTAAATCATATGTATGTTCGCCATTTTTCGTCGTACTCTGATAATGACAGTCAGAGTGACCCTGGTGGTAAATTTCGTGAGGCATTAGATTTGCTTGTTGCTCATGTCTCAGCTAATTTTACAAATTTTGTTAATACTGCTGGATTGCGGGATTTTAATGCCCTCCATGCTACGCGTCACTTCCCAGGACTTGGTGTTGCGAAAAAAATATCAATTAAACATCACATTCAAACTTTGTCGGGATGGTAATTTTTTTGGGCATACTCTCGTATGCCCTTTTTTAGTTTCTTCCCATAAGCTTATTTTGTTCATTGGCTGCTTTTTCTCGTTGGGCGTCGATGTATTTAGCAAGGTCTTGTATGTGGACGCCCAATGCTGCTTTTTGACTATTAGCGCCTAAACGAACTATTGGTATATCTATTTCTCCGGACATGCATTTGAGTTTGAATTTCTCAACTGTCAAATGCATGTAGTCTGCACACACTTGGCTTACTGGAATGACAGCTTGCCCACCATATTGTGCCATTAACAGGAAAAGTGTGTTCATGCTGCGTTCCATCGTTCACTCTCTACTAGCAGTAATCCCATGCTTGACGAATGGGTGCGCTTGTATCCCACCATAGGCTGCGCGGGCGGGCGATGCTGAGTGGTTAGCGTTGTATCAGGTGTCGCTGCCTCGCGCAGCTTTTCGTGGGGTCTAAGCATCTCAGAGCTGCTGGTAGAAGCAATAATGCCTGCCGCTGCGCAGCAGCGACTCTTTGTTTCCAGTGCATCGACGCTGGTTTCCTGGCGGAGCAAAGCGGTCGTGAATTGAGTGTTGTGCTGGTCCTTCTTCATGCCGCTTTCCTCCGAGGTTCGATAGCTAGTTGGTTCAGCATCCGCTGGTGGAGCGTAAGCTAGGCTGCGGTGGATGCCGGAGTGGATGAGGATCTCGCTCATGCAGCTTCCTCCTGCTTTGCTTGTTCCAGAAGAGCTGCGATGGCAAGCGCCTGGTCGCGTAGAGTGCGGGTCTCGCGTTCGAGTTTTTTACCAGTGCGGAAGGCGCTGAACGTCTCGGCGGCGATTCGCAGCTTTTCTGCGATGTCGATCAGAGTCTGGTGTTCAGTCTCGCCAAGACGCTGAGCCTCCCGTTGCCTTTTGCAGAGTTGTGTCAAGTTCTTGTGGTCGGCCCTGATGAATTGGAGGGACGCCTGCAGTTCGCGGATGGTCTTGGCGCTTTCGGCGCGTTGGATCTCGTCGCCTTCCTTCATTCCGGCCGACATGCCATCGCTGTGGCCCATGAAGTAGCCGGCCCAAACTAATAGCCCCACCAGAGTGACGAGAGAGATAAGTGCGCAGATTTGAATTGCTGTCATTTGGTTTGCTCCTGGGTTCGATTGGCTGGTGGTGGCAGCCAAATGGGAGGTCGCTTGATCTCGAGTGGGTATTACGCGACCGGCTTGTCGTCTAGCTGTCGTTGCATCTTTTCATCAGCCTTGTAGGCGCGGATATCGATCAGAGCCGCAATGTGCTTGATGTGGGCATACCTCAATGCTTTTCCACTTTCGTCGATAGTGGTCACGGGAATTTGAATCCGGCGGCTATTGATCGCTTCTGTGAACGTCTTTTCGTTGAGGTTCTTGAAGTAGTGGACACGCAGCTTTTCAAGTGGAATGAGTACGTCGCCGAAAAGACGGTAAAGCATGTCAACGGTGCAGGTATCAGCCGCTGGAAGCAGTCGCAGCGGTGTTTGATTCGCGTTGTTCATGTGGCTATTGAGCCTCCTTGCGTTTTGATCGTGATGGGTGGTTCCAGGCGTTCAGGCAATGGCGTTTGGTCAATTCCCGCAGATGTTCGGGCACCTCCTGGAGCGCCGCATTGCGCTCCCCACGTGTCCGCATTGCGATGATCTGTCGGGCGTACTCCCTAGGCCACGTCACGGCGGTCTGCCGGGATGGCGGGAAGATCAATGCCCAGCTGGTCAGCCAGCCAGCGGATGCCGGACTGGGTTACCCGGGTCGACTGGCTGTACTGCATGCCGTACTTCTCGTCGTACCAAGAGCTGTCCTTGATCCGCAGGTAGACTTTATGGCGCTTCGGGTCCGCCGGCAGGTTTCCCTTGAGCAAGCCTTTTTCGCGCATGCGGGCGATGAGCTTGGGACGCGTCAGGCCGAGATGAGCAGCCGTTTGGGCGAGGGTGCGTTCCATGGCGTCCTCCTTAAGCCGCGTGTGCAGCAGGAGTGGCCGCTGCAGCAATTTGGCTGATGGACTCGCGGACCTTGCCGTAGATCTCAAGATCGGTACCGCACGCGGTAAAACACCGGGTGCGCGGGCTCTTTTTGCCTATGCTGAGAATGGCGGTGATGCAGGAGAGAGTGTGCGGGCGATGGACAGCCACGTGCAGCGGCAGATCGAAGCCCATGTCGAGGCTCAGCATGCCGCCGGTGCGGATCAACTCGAATACCCGCTGCTTGTCCTGGACGTCAAAGCGGCCGTATTGGCGATCGGCATGCGCGCGATGCACCTGGTCGCTGGTGCTGCTCGGTTCAAGCGGGCCGTTGGCAATCTCTTCGATGAAGTCGGCCAGCTTGAGGTGCATCTTCTTGTCGTTCGGCAGAGTCAGCGTGTGGCGTTCACTGCCCAGCTCGATGACAAAAGTGCTTTCCAATGTGCCGCGTTCGGCCTTTAGACGGAATGCCAGGCACTCGCGCTTCGGTGCTGTACGCAGGACGTGGTTGAAGGTCTCGGTCAGATTGACCTGGGCATTGAGCAACTGCAGGGTGCGGTTGTCGATCTTGTACTTGATCATGCCGCGTGCCCTCCGCCGTTCGGATCGACAGGAGAGGGCTGGCAGGACTTGGCGACAAGCTTGGGTTTGCAGTTATGAATGACGACCAGGCAGCCCGTGGCGAGCTGCAGCTGCTCGATCATTTTTTTGTTGCTGATGCACGCCGGGTGAACGTGGAGGGTAGCGCTAGGTAGCATGGGTGAAGCCTCGCTCTATGGTGGAGAGTGAGGCAATATTAACCCTAAAGGTTATTTGGTCAAGAAAAAGTAACCTTTGGGGTTAATTTTTAAAGGTCGGAAATTTTCCACCTTGCTCGGCCGCATATGTTCCATTCTTCAGTCATTCGGATTATGCGTTCCGGCCAATCAGGATTGACTGCATAGAGATAACGTTCGCTACCCTCTTGTCTGAGTTGCTTGAGTGTTGCTGCTTCATCTCTAACTCGCTTCGCTGCAACAAAATGGCCTGGTAAAGCTTCGAGGGATGGATCGATCACGATCTTGTCACCCTCCATAAACTTTGGCTCCATGCTCACACCTTCAACTCTAAGAATGAATGCGCTTGGGCCCACTGGACCCGGAGCATCAATCCATTCCTCCGCATCTCTTGGATCAAAACTCCCTTGCCCCTCGCACCATGAACCCGCAGCAATGGAGCCTATAACGGGAAGCTTACGTCCTGTATGGCTTAGCACAGTAGCGTTATTGAACTCACCAACACCGTATGGCATGTCGAGGTAACCCTCGTGCAAGTTCAGAGCTTTTTCGAGCTCGCGTGCAATCTGGTCACCAATCCCTTTCGTAGGATTCTTCCCTCCGAAAGCACTGACCTGCGCAGGCGCTTTACCTAGGCGCTCAGCTACGTCCGTCAAGCGAAGATTCCGCTCAGCGATGATTCGTCGAAAGTTGTGAAGCCGGGTATCTGAAATTTTCATGTGATGATTTTGGCTTCATTAACCTTTGAGGTGAATGTCTCCACAGGTATTGCAAAAAATAACCTCAAAGGTTAATTTGGCGCTCGGAGGATTACTCAATGAACCTGCGTGATTACATCAGCAACATGGATAAGGAAAAACTAAAGGCCTATGCGAAGCGCTGCCGTATAGCTGATAGCTACCTTCGCTTACACGTGAAATATGCGAGCAAAGATCCAAGCGTTTCTCTAATCAAGTCATTGGCCCGCGAAAGTGATGGCTGCGTGACGATCTCAGAAGTACTTGAACACTTTGGGATCATGGACGATGTCTCGCCGAGCGAAGCAGCATAGTTAGAAAAAAGGCGACCCAAAGGTCGCCCAGTTCCTCCCGACACGCACCACCACAGCGCTGTCGGGCCGCGTTAGGAGTAGGGGGCAAACCAAATGCAAACCACCCACTCTTCTCGCGTTTTCCAAGGCTCGGAAGCTTTGGTGTTGCTGCCTTTTCCACCACAGAGCTGGCAGCTGTTGCGCTAGGGGTGAACAACGGATTGTTCGCCCCAGCACGGTGCCGGTGTTGGTCTATGAAACCTCGCCGGCGTTTGGGCACTTACACGCCACACGACAAATGTACCACCACTCCCTGTCGTGCGGCACTGGCAACATTCAAGGATTAATGCCATGAGCCGAATCGCTCTGAGTTCCGTAGATCGGGCCCAGCGGGAAGTCCTGCCGCTCGATTTAGCGCTGTACCACGCCGCTCGCGAATACCCAGGCGGCGCTGCGGCCATCGCCGCCACGACCGGCCGCAACCCGACCACGCTACAGCACAAGCTGTCGCCGACCCACCCTAGCCACTCCATCAACATTCAGGAGTTCGGCGAGATCCTCGAACTGACCAAGGATCGCCGTATTCTGGATGCGGTGCACGCGCTGGTCGGCGACACGGTCTGGCAGGAGTTGGCCGACACCTACACCAACGACATGCCTGAAACCCTCACGACTGGTATCGCCGAGTACTTTCGGCAGGTCGCGGATCTCGCCGATACCTGGGCCAAGAGCATCGGCGACGGCGTCGTCACCAATCAGGAACTCGCCGCGATTCGTCTGCAGGTGTTCCGGGGTATTCAAGGGCTGCTCGGGTTGTTCAACCGCGCCACCTATGTCAATCAGACGACGCGAGGTGCTGACCGTGGCTGACATCGCAGACTTTGCTAATGATCTCGTCCAAGAGCGTGTCGACCAAGCGCTCGCAGCACGTCGCATCGCCGCCAAACCTGCATTGGCGGCGCACTCTTATCTGTTCTGTGAAGAGTGCGAAGATCCGATTCCAGAGGCACGTCGTGTCGCGCAACCAGGCTGCACCCATTGTGTGGACTGTCTTTCGCTCGCGGAATTGAAGGGAGCTCGTCATGCTCGATGAAGTTTTGGCGCAGTTCGCGGATTACGGCCTTGTACCAGCGCAACCGCTGGTGTTCGGAAAGCTTACCCGGTGCAAGACGGCGCAGGATAAGGGTACGGAGAAAAACGGCTGGTACGTCGCCCATGAACACCGCACCGAGAAAGGTGAGACGCTGATTTTCGGTTCATTCGGCGATTGGCGTTCGGGTGAGACGCAGAAGATCAAGGTCAAGGCCGGCAGGATGTCACCCGAAGAACGCGAAGTGATGCGCGCTCGGCAGGAAGAGGGCAAGCGTCGTGCTGCTGAGGTTGCGGCAAACACGGCGCGCCGGGCGGCGAAGCGAGCGGATGCCTTGTTCCAGCGGATGCCAGAGAAAGGCCGCAGCGAATACCTGGACCGCAAGCAAATTGTCGGTATCCGGGTGCGCTACGCGCCGCGTTCCGGGGCAGTCTTGGTCCCCATGAGCAATGCGCGGGACGACATCGTCGGGCTTCAGGTGATTTACCCGAACAAACAGGAAGACACTGGCCGGGACAAGACGTATTGGCCTTACGGGATGTCGAAAGAGGGGGCTTTCCACCTCCTAGGACCGGACGCCGATCCGGGCGATCCCGTGCTGGTGTGTGAAGGCTACGCGACTGGCGCCAGCCTGCACATGGCGACCTCGCTTACCGTCGCCGTAGCATTCGATGCGGGTAACTTGCTTGCGGTCTGTAAGGCCATGCGTGAGCGGTTCGCGGGCTGTCCGCTGATCATTTGCCGCGATGATGACTGGAAAACTACCAAGCCGAACGGTGATGCCTGGAACCCTGGTGAAGAAAAGGCCAATAACGCGGCACTGATCGTCGGTGGCCAGGTGGTTGCACCAATCTTTTCCGGTGAGCGCGGTGATAAATGGACCGACTTCAACGATTTGCACGTCGCAGAGGGGCTGGAGGCGGTGCGCCGTCAAGTGTTGGCGGTGGTTAAGCCGCCGGCCGCAGGCGGGTGGAAAGATCTCCTGGCCCGTAGTGACAGCGGCGCACTGATTGCACACATGCAAAACGTTGAATTGATCCTCGCCAATGATCCTCGCTGGGCCGGAGTCATCAGTTTCAGCGCGTTCAGTTCGAAGATCGTCAAGCTCCGTGCAGCACCTTATGGCGGGGGTACGGGCGACTGGGCTGACATTGATGATGTGCGGGTAATGAAATGGCTCGCGCAGCATTACAACCTGCGGGTCAAAGCGTCCCATGTGATCGAGGCGGTGAGTGTCGTGGCGCATGACCACGAGTTTCACCCAGTGCGGCAATACCTAAAAAAGCTGGAATGGGATCGTGTGCCGCGTCTGGAATGCTGGCTGACGGACGTCATGGGCGTTAGGGCTTCTGCTTACTCGTCCAAGGTTGGCAAGCGCTGGATGATTTCGGCTGTAGCGCGGGTGATGAAACCGGGCTGCAAGGCTGACTCGGTGATGATCCTCGAAGGTGCGCAGGGTGCTGGTAAATCGACGGCGATGAGCATTCTCGGCGGTGAATGGTTCATGGACACACCGTTCGCCCTAGGCGACAAAGACGGTTTTCAGGCGATCCGGGGAAAGTGGATCGTCGAACTTGGCGAGCTGGACAGCTTCAACAAAGCGGAAAGTACAAAGGCCAAGCAGTTTTTCTCGGCGTCCACCGATACCTACCGCGAGAGTTACGGCCGTCGCACCATGGACGTCCCGCGTCAGTGCGTCTTTGTCGGCACCACCAACCAGGAGGAGTACCTGAAGGACGCCACCGGTAACCGGCGGTATTGGCCGGTAGCCTGTACCAAGGTGGACCTAGAGCTGCTGCGCTCCATTCGCGACCAGCTATGGGCCGAGGCTGTGTTTTGTTACGACGCGGGTGACCTCTGGTGGGTGACGCGAGATGAGGCGACATTGTTCGCTGAGGAGCAGGACGAGCGCTTCGTGGTGGACGAATGGGAGACGCCGATCCTGACCTGGCTGGAGGAATCGCAGATTGGAGAGACTACCACCGGCAGTGAGATTTTGACGCAAGCGCTCAAGCTTGATCCGGGACATTGGGGCAAGCCCGAGCAGATGCGGGTCGGGGCAATACTGCATCGGCTGGGCTGGAGTCGCTACCGGCTCGGAGCAATGACCAAGAGTCGGATTCGTTTGTGGGGTTACAAGAAACCTGAGGGCTGGGGCAAGGCGTCTACTTTGGAACAATCTGCTTTCGAGGAGCCTTGCTTCGATGATTAAGGAGATTGATTCGTTGCTGAAGCTGTGGGCTCAGGAGCTGCATTCCGAACATTCGAAAGGGGGGCTGGCAGGTGGCAACATGGTCGCGATGATGATGGAAAGCAATGGCCAGTTGATCCGTGGGCGGCGCGCATTTCGTGCGCCGTTGGAGAGCTCGTTAGATATTGAGTTGATCGTGAATAAGCACCTTGCGCCCGAGCTTGTGACGGTGGTGCGAGAGCACTACTGCACCCTCGATGTCGGCATGCGCTTGCGATATGCGCACTGCGGCTGCGGGCGTGACACTTATTATCAGCGCCTGCATGACGCACACCTGCAGATTCTTGGAGTCATGATGGGGGTGGCTGCTTGACCCTTGGCACGGCTCCGGCAGTTGCTGTCCCACCGGCCCGCCTTGTCCCACTATGTTTAGACGTAGTGGGACAGGTGCGGGCCTTGTCTTTACTGGGTTGTCCCACCGTCCCACCTTTCAGCGTCACCCGCCCGCATATGCGTAGCAGGCACATGCACGCGCGTTTCACGCGCAAGCGTGTTCTTAAATTTCTCCCTTTACACGAGAAAGGAGATAAATAAGTAGGACGGTGGGGCGAGGCCCCGAATCTAGGCGCTTTCAAGCGTCCCACTTCGATTTTTAAAGGTGGGACGGATGGGACGCCGAATCAAAAGCGATAGCCGGGTGAATACGTTGTACCCCTGTTACACCCGCGTCGTGCCCATATTGCACCCGTATTGTTCCATGGCATTAAAACTCGCTTGCTGCCACCGGAATCGCCCTGTAAAAAGTACCCATCTTCGATAGGTGCGACCGCAGAGAGCGGCAGGCACCACACCACCAAACCCGGCCATTGCGCCGGGTTTTTGCGTTTAGGGGTTGGCGATGACAAACGAGCAACAAGCGCTGGCAGAGATGCCGATCTGGTTAGTGATCGTCCTGGCCCTGGTCGGTGGCGTATCGGGGGAGATGTGGCGTGCCGACAAGGACGGGGCGCGGGGCTGGGCATTGTTGCGCCGCCTCGCGCTTCGGTCTGGTGCCTGCATTGTCTGCGGGGTCTCGGCGATGATGTTGATGATCGCCGCCGGCATGACGATCTGGACGGCGGGCGCCTTGGGTTGCCTGACGGCAATGGCCGGTGCCGATGTTGCCATCGGGTTGTACGAACGCTGGGCTGCCAAGCGGTTGGGCGTTTCGGAGTCGGCATCGACCGACCGAAGCTAGGTCGGCGGCCGGGTGGGTGGGGCACCATTTTTCCGGGTCCTCCCTGGGGGCCGCCCCCTACACGGGTTAGCGAACTCGCGGGATCTCTGCAGCTGAAAATTTGGCAGGGATGTCCGTCTTTTCAAAGGGTTAGATATGGGCAGATCAGTTAGCAAGGCCGACTTGAGCGAGATCGTCGGCCGTGATGAACGCACCCTGACCCGATGGCAGAACGACGGCATGCCTGTGACCGAGTTCGGCCTCGGTCGGGGCAACGAAAACCAATACGACACCGAAGCCGTCATTCAGTGGCTGATGCACCAGGCCGCACTCAACGGCAAAAAAGAATCTTCACGCGACCGGCTCGACCGGATCCGTGCCGACCGCGAAGAACTCGCGATGGCCAAGGATCTGGGCGAGGTTGTGATTGCGGCTGATCTGGTCGAGCGTTTCGAAGCCATGATCACCGCTGCCAAAGTGGAGCTGCTCAATTCCTTTCCGGACGCGTTAGCCGCCGAATTGTCGGCGCGCTACGACGTGGAAGTTGACGAGCAGCTCATTCGCGACCCCATTGAAGCCATCCTGAGGAGGCTTTCTGACTATGACAAGGATGATGCCCCGTCAGATGGATATTCTGACGAACCGGACGATTCGGAGGGCCTTGAGGAAGACGGCGACTAAAGCGCTGCGCGGCGCCTGCCGCAAGTGGGCACCGCCGCCCCGCATGAGTATTATCGAGTGGGCGGACAAGTACCGCTGGCTCGCACCGGAAGAAGCGGCACGCCCCGGCAAGTATCGCTTTGACGTGACACCTCACCTTATCTGGCCCGGTGGGCCATTGGAGGCACTGGACGATCCGACTGTTAGCGAGATCGTCGGACGCAAATCGGCGCAGGTGGCCTGGACGTCTGGCGTTCTGGGAAATGCCCTGGGCAAATGGATTGACATTGACCCGTCCCCGATCCTGGTGTTGTTTCCCAAAGCCGAAGCGGCCAAACAGTACGTCGGCGAAAAGCTCGAACCGATGATTGAAGCCACGCCACGGCTGCGCAAGAAAGTCGACCTGCGCAGCCGCAAGCTTCAACAAAGGCAGGATTTCAAGCGCTTTCCTGGTGGCTTCCTGAAAATGGTTGGCTCCAACAGCCCGGCCAGCGTGAAGTCCACGCCAGTGCCACGGGTGGCCATTGAGGAACCGGACGACTGCAACCTCAACCTGCGCGGGCAGGGCGATAGCATCAAGCTGGCGAAGGAGCGACTCAAAACCTTTCGTCGTTCAAAAATCATCATCGGCGGCACACCGACCATCAAAGGTCTATCGGCCATCGATGCGGAGTTGGAGCTATCAGACAAGCGTGTTGGCTTGGTGCCCTGTCACGAGTGCGGGCAAGAGCACGCGCTGAGCTTCGACAACCTGCACTGCGATGAGGATCCTGAGTACCAGCATGAGGTGTACGGCAAGAAGCGTCCGGAACAGACTTTCTACTCTTGCCCGCACTGCGGCGGGATCTGGGACGATAACCAGAAAAACGCCAACCTCAAGCATGGGCGCTGGTCAGCTACAGCAGAGTTTCGCGGTATCGCGGGCTACATCCTCAACGAGCTCTACGCAACGTTTTGGGGATCTCGCTTTGAGGTGCTGATGGAAAAGAAACTCCAGGCTGAGCACGCGGCGGCGCAGGGCAACATCGGCCCGATGATCGCCTTCGTCAATAGCTCCAAAGGCGAAAGCTACGAATACCAGAGCGATGCTCCGAAGACTGACGAACTGGAGAAGCGCGCCGAACCCTACGCGGAACTCACCGCACCCCAAGGTGTGCTTTTGGTCACCGTCGGCGTCGACGTGCAAGGCGACCGCTTGGCGCTAGTGATCACTGGATGGGGACGGGGTGAAGAGTCATGGCGTCTGTATTGGGGCGAGCTGCACGGCAACCCCATCGATCCGCATGACGCTGTCTGGCAAGAGCTGGACAGGGTCATCTCCAGACCGATTCCCATCGCAAGCGGCGCCCAACTGGCGGTGTCGGCGGTCAGCATCGACAGCTCTGACGGTAATACCAGCGATGCGGTTTATGCGTATGTGCGTGATCGTCAACGCTACAACGTTATGGCGATCAAAGGTGCTTCCGTTGACAGCCGTGACAAGGAGATTTTTACCAAGCCGCCGCAGTCGGTGGACACCTCGCAAGATAACACCAAGGCTGCCAAATACGGGCTGAGGGTCCACATCGTTGGCACGCACAAAGCCAAGACTCTGATCGACGGCCGACTTCGGCTGAAAGGCGCAGGGCCTGGCCGCATGCACTGGTATAGCGAGATCCGCTCGGACTACTACGAGCAGCTCACCAACGAAGTGCTGGCGCCGCACCCACGCAACCCCAGCAAGATGGTTTGGCAGAAAAAGGCCGGACGGCGCAACGAAGCGCTCGACTGCGAGGTGTACGCCTTGCATGCGGCGCGCAGTCTGAAAACCCACCTGCTGCGCGATCACGAATGGGACCAGCTGGAGCAGCAACTGCTACAGCCAACTCTGTTCACCACCGAACAACCGGTCGCACCGGTACCGCGCCGAGCCGTCGCTCGTGGGCGGGGCACCCGCAGTCGCGCGGGCTACTAGGAAAACAAACATGACAGACGCACAACAGCGCCTCGCGGAAGTCCGGGCGGCGATCTCTGACGTCCTGAAGAAAGGCCAGCGCTTGCGTCGTGCGGATCGCGAACTGTATCGCGCCGAGCTGAACAGCCTTCGCCTGCTGGAGCAGCAATACGCGAAGGAGGTCGCGCTGGAACAGGCCCAACAACAGGGACGCGGTCGTAACCGCATCTCCTACATGAAGATCTGACTATGGGATTTTTTCGAAAAGACCCGGCCGAGTTGCTGATGCGTGAGGCGATTAAGCTCGCCAAGTCGGCAAACGAAGCCCGACCTATCGTCGCTCAAGGCGGCGGGGGTGGTGTTGAGACTCGGTGGCGCGGTGCCTCCCGGGTGCTGCGTAGCATGGCCAGCTGGATACCCGGTCTTGGTAGCCCGCGTCGGGATCTCAATCAGAACGAGCGGCGAATGCTGGTGGCTCGCTCGCGGGATGCCATGCGCAATCACCTGATCGCCCGTGCAGCCATCACTCGCCTGCGTACCAATGTCGTTGGCACCGGACTGGTTTGCCGCGCACAGATCGACCATGACGCGCTTGGACTCGACGAACTACAGGCCGATGCAATCAACGCTCAGCTTGATCGTTTGTGGTCGTTGTATGCCGATGACCCTCGGGAGTGTGACGCCGAGGCGTCGCTCAATCACTACCAGCTACAGGCATTGGTGTTGATCTCGTCGATGGTAGGCGGTGATGTATTGGTGGCCAGTCCCGACGATGAGCGTCCTGGCTGTGTGTTCAGTACTCGGCTGCAATTGATTGAGTCAGATCGGGTGTGCAACCCGGCTGGGCAACTGGATGGCGTTAACCTGGTGGACGGAGTCGAGTTTGACCGTCTCGGCGCGCCGGTGGCCTATCACGTCTGCAGCGGCTACCAGAACGAATACACCTCCGGCCAAGCGCTCAAGTGGGAACGGTTGCCAGCCTTCGGAGAGGCCACTGGCCGGCGCCGTGTGATGCACGTCATGGCGGACAAGGAGCGGCCAGGGCAAAAGCGTGGCGCGCCCTATTTGGCTCCGGTGCTGGAGCCGCTGCAGAAGTTGGAGCGCTACAGCAGTGCCGAACTGATGGCGGCGGTGATCTCGGCGATGTTCACCGTGTTCATCAAAAAGACCAATGACTTTCAGGTGGGCAATCTGCCGCTGACGGCACTGGCCAACGAAGGTGACGGCGTTGGAGGCGACACCACCGGCGATGGTGAGTTGGCCTTGGGCGAGGGCGCCATTGTCGATTTGGGCCAAGGTGAAGAGCCAGTGATCGCCAATCCTGCGCGACCCAACGCGCAATTCGATCCGTTCTTTACCGCCGTCGTTAAGGAAATCGGCGCCGCGCTCGAACAGCCAATGGAAGAGCTTTTGCTGCATTACAGCAGCAGCTATAGCGCTGCCCGCGCCGCCATGTTGCAGGCGTGGCGGTTCTACAGCCTGCGTCGTTGGTGGCTGATCTGTGACTTTTGTCAGCCCAGTCGAGAGCTGCTGATTGATGAAGCGGTGGCGAGGGGGCTGATCAAATTGCCGGGCTACGCTGATCCGGCCAAACGCAAAGCGTACTGCCAAGCGATCTGGATCGGTCCGGCCCGTGGCGCTATTGATGAACTGAAGGAGGCCAACGCCGCCGGCAAGCGCATTGAAATCGGCGTCAGCAATGAAACGCTGGAAACAGCCGCAATGACCGGTGAACCGTGGCAGCAAGTTTACCGACAGCGTGTCCGCGAGGTCGAGCAACGCCGCAAGGATGGCCTGCATGTCCTGCCCAAAGGACGCGAGCAGGAAACTCCACCGCCCAACAACCCCAACGAGGAATAACCATGCCCCGCGCATTTGAGCTGGCTGCATCGCAGCCTTGGCTGATGCTGCCTGGCGCCCTGGACAACCTGCTGACCATTGCAGATCGGATGGGCGATCCGGCAGCGCTGGAAACCCGCACCGGCATGAGGCTGGATAACAGCCGCACCGTCAGTGTGCGCAATGGCGTGGCCATCATTCCGGTGGTTGGCCCAGTGTTTCGTTACGCCAATCTCTTCACTGAGATCAGCGGCGCGACGAGCACTCAGGTGTTAGCCACCGACCTGCAAACGGCGCTGGATGATCCCAAGGTCAGTGCAATCATCCTGAACATCGACAGCCCTGGCGGCGTAGCGGCTGGCATCAACGAGCTGGCAGACCAGATCCATTCGGCCCGTGATCGTAAACGCATTGTCGCCTACATCGGCGGCACTGGTGCCAGCGCGGCTTATTGGATTGCTTCAGCGGCCAGCGAGATCGTTATCGACGAAACCGCACTCGCTGGCAGCATCGGTGTAGTCGTCGAGGCTGTCGTCGGCGGTGAAGAAGCCAACGGTCGCAAGCGCTACCAGATCGTCAGTCGCAACGCGCCCAACAAGCGAGTGGATCTGGCCACCGAAGAAGGTCGGGCCAAGGTCGGCGAGACGGTCGACGCCATGGGCGACGTGTTCGTGGCCAAGGTGGCCCGCAACCTGGGGGTGGATCCTGAGCGCGTTCCCGAGATGGGCGACTTCGGCGGTTTGCGCGTGGGCGCCGCCGCCGTTGAGTCCGGCTTGGCCCACCGTCTTGGCTCACTCGAAACATTGATTACAGAACTGGCCAAACCGGCCGCAACCCAACCGAGGAAATACAACATGACCACCGTCAGCAGCACGGCGGAGTTGCGTGAGGCGCTGGCCGCCGGCACGGATCCGCAAACCATCGAGATCGCTCAAGCCGGTCAACCGGATCTTGAGAGTGTTCGCACCCAAAGCCGTGAGGAGGGTGCTACCGCCGAGCGACAGCGCATCACAGGTATCAACGCCATGGCCAGCAAGGGTTTCGAGACCGAGATCGCCGCCGCCATCGATTCCGGCACCTCGGTCGAGGCCACCGCTCTGCAGCTGTTTAAGGCGGCGCAGGATCGCGGTATTTCACTGAGTGCGATCAAGGCTGATGCCACCGGCGCGTCGACATCTACTCCGACGGGCGATGCGGCTCAGGGTGAACGTAAAGCAGTTGTGAACGCCATTGTTGAAGGCGCCTCGCGCCGCTGATTGGAGATCCTCATGAGTAATCCTGAACGCCAAACCTACGTCCCCGACCAACTGTCGGCGGGCGCCTTTCCAGTGATCATCGATACCGTCGTGATTGCTTCCGGACAAAAACTCAACCGTGGCGCCGTCCTCGGTCAGGTCAAAACCAGTGGTGAGTTTGTCCTGGCCAAAGCGGCAGCAACTGATGGTTCCGAGACGCCACTGGCAATCCTCGATCAGGCCACCGATTCGACCAAAGGTGCGCAGATCGCGCCTATCCGCCTGACCGGCGAAGTTCTGGCCAGCCAACTCACTCTCGGCGAGGGCTTCACCCTGGCGCAGGCGAAAGCCGCGCTACGTGCCCTGAGCCTGTTCGTTCGTTAATTCGGAGTTCTAAATGGATATTTTTGATACCCGCACCATGCTCGAAGCGGTTGAGCAGATGCCGACTGCGCGCCGTTTTTTGTTGAACACATTTTTCAACGGTGGCAGCCCAGTGACGTTCCCGACCAAAACGGTCGACATCGACATTATCAAAGGCAAGCGAAAAATGGCTCCCTTTGTTCACCCGCGTCTGCCTGGCAGTGTGTCGTTGCGTGAGGGCTACACCACCAGCAACTACACCCCGCCTTACATCCAACCCAAGCGCGAAACCACTGCCGAGTTGGTACTCAAGCGTTCGGCGGGTGACAACCCGTTTTCTTCGCGTACTCCATTGGAGCGGGCAGGGCAGTTGCTCGGCAAGGATCTGCGTGACTTGGACGATGAAATCGTACGCCGTGAGGAGTGGATGTGTGCTCAAGCCCTCACCACCGGCAAAGTCCGCGTGATCGGCGAAGGCGTGGACGACACGATCGACTTCCTGATGTCCAGTGATCACAAGATCAGCTTGGGCAGCGGGCAATGGAACAGTTCTGACGGTGACCCTATTGCCAATCTGCGTGGCTGGAAACGCAAAATCGCCAAGGACTCTGGACGTACAGCCAACACCGTCGCCATGAGCGGTGAGGCTCTGGATGCCTTCCAGTCGAACGCAACGGTGATGAAACAGCTCAATACTCGCCGTGTGGATATGGGGCTAATCAAACCCGAGGAGCTGCCCGACGGTGTGACGTACCTCGGCTATCTGAATGATCCTGGCGTCGACCTTTATGGCTATGACGAGTGGTACCTGGATGACGACGAAGAAGAACAGCCGATGATTCCGGCTGGCGGCCTGATTCTCGGTTCGACTTCGACGCGCAACGCCATGTTGTATGGCGCGATCCAAGATCTGGAAGCCGTGGAAAGCGGCTTGGTCGAAGCGGCGCGCTTCCCGAAAAGCTGGGTGACCCAAGAGCCAAGCGCTCGTTGGCTGAAGCTCCAGAGTGCAGCATTGGCTGGCCTGCTCGAACCGGATGCCTTCATCTACGCCAAGGTGGTGTGACATGGCCAAGAAAGCCGAGTTTCTGGTGATCGATGGTTGCGTGCAGGATGGCCGCGTCGTTGTCGTAAAGGGCGAGCCATACAGTCCGCCGAATAAAGAAATCGAGGAAGCGTTACTCGCTGAGGGGCGTATCGCCCCGCTCAAGGATCCGCGAGCACAAGAACTGCTGCGCCAACAGTCGGACGTTGCCGATGAGGACGAAGACAGCGGAGGTGAGTGATGGGCTTTCGCGAATTGAGCGACGACATGGATGCCTTGGTTCTGGATGGCTTGGGCGATATGGCAACGGTCGGCGGTCGAGAGATCGCCGGTTTCTTTTCCGCGCCTTGGTTGCAGCCGCGCATGGGGCGAATCAACACAGCATTGCGCGAGCCGCAATTTGAGATTCGCGTCTTCGATGCTGCAGGTGTAGAGCCGGGACAGCTGGTGGTTATTGATCTTGCGAGGCAAGACGGGGGAGGCCAGTACGACCTGATCAAACTGGAGCCAGACGGCACCGGCTGGGTAGCATTGCTATTGAGGCCTAAAGCATGAGCGTTGGCAGTCACTTCAAGCCCTCGGCTGGCGGCGGGATGATCTCGTTGCAGACATCGGCGGCAGACCTGAAAGCCTTTCAGGACTTTGCCGCCGTGCTACCAAAAGCAGCCGCCAACGCCCAGCGCCGAGCCATCAACAAAACTTTGCGTTGGCTTGCCACACACATCGCCCGCGCTGTCGGCCGGCAGGAACGCATTGCGGTTGCAGCGGTGCGGCAACGGCTGCGGGCCTACCCGGTCAGTGGCGGGGCCAACAGCGGCAAATTGTGGTTCGGCCTCAACGCCATGGAGGCCAGCCGCATCGGCCGGCCTCGGCAGAGTCGCTCCGGTGTCTCGGTGGCCGGCCGGCGCTTTCAAGGTGCATTCTTCAAGAAGGTCTACGGCAACAGCGCAGACGTCTGGATTCGTACCGGCAGCAAGCACTTCAGGGCGAGCGATTATCCCGACAGCGATGTCAGCAGTGCGGTCGGCGCGAGTTCGGGCTGGATCGCCGAGCACGACAATCGCTTCCCGCTGGCCAAGGCCAAGGTGTCGTTGGAGCAGGCTCGCACGCATTTCGAGAGCTGGGTACGCAAAGCTGACGAACACCTGGTGCATGTCCTGCAGCAGGAACTCAATTTCGAAGTGCAGAAGCACTTGAAGGGGAAGTGATGTGACGGATCAAGTCGACGAGCCGTTCAGTCTTGAACAGCTGTATCACGCCATCGAGCGGCGCATTCAGGAACACTTCCCGGGCCTGCAGGCGGTGTGCATGTGGCCGAATGATTTGGATCGCTTGCCGCTGCCAGCGATGCTGATCGAACTGGCTGAGATGGAGCCGGGTCTCGATCCGGGAACCGGTGAAACCGGCTTGGCCTGCAAGTTCGAGGCACGGGTGATCACCGATCCGATTCAGTCGGATCATCATCAACAAGCGGTGTTCCTGGCGGGCCACCTCGCCGCGTTGCTGCGCATGCAGTGCTGGGGCGTCGAGGTCGAACCGGCCGAGTTCGTTCAGGCCATGCCGGACTGGACCAAGCCAGAGCTGGACGGCTACACGGTCTGGGTCGTGGAATGGACGCAGCAAATCTACCTCGGTGAAGCGCAATGGCCGTGGCCAGATCAGCCACCGGGTACGCTGCTGTTAGGCGTTGACCCTGATGCGGGGCCAGCCAACCTGGACAAGTACTTTGCGCCGGAGAGTCTGGCATGAGTGGTGGCTATGTGAGCGCCCAGCATGACCGCATGCTCGCTGGGCTTGTGAAGGACTGCTATGTCGTGGCGGTGGATCTCGCAGCGTCACCACCGGTGTGCCGGGTGTCGGACGGTGAATGGGTCAGTGGCTGGGTACGCTGGCACAGCATCGCCGCCGGCAAGGCGCGGCACTGGCGGGCGCCGAGCCTCAACGAGCAGGGCACCCTGATCAGTGCCAGTGGCGAGGTGGCGCAGGGCACATTCATTCCCGGCCTTTATGGAAATGGCGGCGCGCCGCCGGACAATCGCGATCACGTTGAAGTCTGGCGTTTCGACGATGGAGGATCTCTGGTCTACGACTGGCAGACGAGCAGTTACACCATCAGCGTGCCGAGCGGTACCGTCACGATCAAGGTCGGATCAACTCAGGCCGAAGTCACCGACAATGCCGTCGCCGTGAAGTCCGGAACGATCGATCTGGAGGGTATTGTGAACATCAAAGGCCAGGTCAACATCGACGGCCCGTTGCACGCTACCCAGAGCATCACCAGCGATGCCGATATTCTGGCCACCGGCCAGAGTGACAATCATCACAAGCACTAACTCAACATTTATGCAGCCCGCCGCGTGCGGGCTTTTTCATGCCTGGAGTCCCCATGGCCAAACATCAAGATGAATCCACTGCGTCTGAGTCCACCTCCATCAGCCCTGTGCTGATGCCCATGTCCGTGACCTTTCGCGACACGCTCTACACCTCGCGCACTGTCGTCCTGCCGGACGGCCGCACGCTTGCGGTGGCGAAAAACAAGGTCACGGTCGATAGCGCCGACGATGTGGCGCTGAAAACGCTCAAGGCTCACGGCGAGTTCGAGCAACTCAAGGAGTAAACCCGATGATCGGAATGGATCGCCACACCGGGCAACCCATCTCCGGCATCGAGCATTTACGCCAGTCCATCGGGGACATCCTCGGCACGCCGTTGGTGAGCCGCCGAGAGCGTCCCGAGTATGGTAGCAAGCTGCGGCGCATGGTCGACCTGCCTGTCAACGAGGGCTGGAAAAGCGCCGTGCAGGCTGAAGCCGCCCGGGCGCTGGGTCGGTGGGAGCCACGGTTGAAGCTGGAACGGGTGCGTGTGCTGTCCGTGCTGGGCGGCAAAATCAACATACAAGTCAGCGGCGAATACCTCGGTGTGCGCGGCACGTTGGAGGTGTGGGTATGAGTACCCTGGTGGATCTGTCGGAGCTGCCGGCACCGGACGTGCTGGAACCGCTGGATTTTGAAGAAGTGTATGGCGAGGCACTCGACGTGTTTCGCGGCCACATGGGCGGGAACTGGACGGCCTCTCTGGAAAGTGATCCGGTGACCAAGCTGTTGGAGGTCGCCAGCTACATCAAGCTCGGCAACCGGGCACGGGTCAACGACGCGGCCAAATCGCAACTCCTGGCCTATGCGACGGGCGCCGATCTGGAGCACCTTGCGGCTAACGTCAATCTCAAGCGCCTGGTGATTCAACCTGCCGATCCGCTGGCGGTACCACCGGTCGAGGCGGTGATGGAATCACACGACGCTCTGCGCGAGCGCGTGCAATTGGCCTATGAGGGACTGACCACGGCAGGGCCGCGTAACAGTTACATCCTGCATGCGCGCAATGCTTCAGCGCTGGTGGCAGATGCAACGGCTGAAAGCCCGTCACCGGCCTGTGTGGATGTCACGGTGTTGGGCCTTGAAGGTGACGGCACGGCCAGTCCTGAACTGTTGAAGCTGGTCGCCACGGCGGTGAACGACGATGACGTGCGTCCGGTGGGTGATCGCGTCACGGTGCGCGGCGCGCAGATCCTGCGCTACCGCGTCGACGCCGTGCTGCACATGAAAGGTGCTGGCCCGGAGAACGACGCCGCGCTTACCGAGGCGATCAAGCGGCTTGAGGCCTGGATCAATCCACGCCGCCGGTTGGGCGTCGAAGTGGCGCGCTCTGGCGTCGATGCGCAGCTGCACGTTGCCGGCGTGGCCCGCGTGGAGCTGACGGACTGGCTGGATCTCAAACCGACCAAGGCGCAGGCGGCGTACTGCACCGGTTATTCCGTCGTGCTGGGAGGTTGATATGCGCAGTCTCTTGCCGCTCAACAGCACTCCCCTGGAGCGGGGTATCGAGGCGACGTTCGCCGAAACCACGCTGATTCCGTTGCGCACCTTGTACAACCCCGACACCTGCCCGGTACACCTGCTACCGCATCTGGCCTGGGCCTGGTCGGTCGACCGCTGGGACCCTTCGTGGTCGGAGTCGGTCAAGCGTGCCGCCATCAAGGCGTCGTTCTTCATCCACAAGCACAAGGGCACCATCGGCGCCTTGCGTCGAGTGGTTGAGCCGCTGGGCTACCTGATCGAGATCGTCGAATGGTTCAACACCGTGCCGCAGGGCGTGCCGGGCACCTTCGCGCTGAAGGTGGGGGTGCTGGACACCGGCATCACCGAGGAAATGTATCTCGAACTTGAACGCTTAATCGACGACGCCAAGCCCGTCAGCCGACAACTTACCGGCTTGGCCATCAGCCTGGAAACCCAAGGCAATTTAGACATTGCCGTGTCCCTCTACGACGGCGACGAAATCGAAGTTTACCCGCCTGTCATGCGTGACATTGAGGTCACCGGCAGCATTGGCGTGGTCGGCCGCGAACACACCATAGACACTCTGGACGTTTATCATGATTGATGCGAATTCGCAGTTTTTCGCGATCCTCACGAATGTGGGAATGGCCAAGCAGGCGAATGCTGATGCACTCGGCATTGCCTGGAAAATCACCGACATGGGGATTGGGGATGGCAACCCTGCAGGTGTGGCCGACCCGCCCAATCCCATTCCGTCGGCCAGCCAGACCAAGCTGCTCAACGAGTGGCGCCGCAAGCCGCTGAATCAGCTTCGAGTTGACCCGGTCAACCCGGCGGTGATCATCGCCGAGCAGATCATTCCGGCCGATGAGGGCGGTAAATGGATCCGCGAAATTGGCCTGTACGATGCGGACGGTGATCTGGTCGCCGTCGCAAACTGTGCGCCAAGTTTCAAGCCGTTGTTGTCGCAAGGCTCGGGCCGCACGCAGGTTGTGCGGATGAATTTTGTAGTGTCCAGCACTGGGAACATCACGCTCAAGATTGACCCGGCCGTGGTGCTGGCAACACGGGAGTTTGTCGAGCAGCGGATCATGGAGGAGCTTTACAAGCTCGACAACAAACAATCGGTGCGGGCTGCCACGACGACCAACATTGCGCTGGCGGGCCTGCAGACTATTGATGGCGTTGTCTTGGCGGTTGGTGATCGGGTGCTGGTAAAAAACCAGACCGCTGCCAAGGACAATGGGCTGTACGTCGTGGCAGCGGGTGGCTGGGCGAGAGCGGCGGACGCTGACAGCAATGCGGAGGTGACATCCGCGCTGCTGGTATCGGTTGAGCAGGGAGCCGCCCAGGCGGACACCCGATGGCAACTGATCACGGACGGCGCAATCATACTGGGGACGACGGCGCTGACGTTTCAGAACGTCACGCAAGGCTTTGCGCCGATCAATTCGCCGGCGCTGGTCAACCCTACGGCGAACACTCCGGCTCAGTTCGACAGTAGTAAGGCGCTGGCAACTACTGAATTCGTCCAACGGGCGCTGGGCAGTTATGCGGATCTGGTGACGTACCCCGGGAGCATTGACTTAACGCCGTCTGATGTCGGGCGTCTGGTGTCCGTTGGCGGATCGGGATCAACCATTACCCTGCCGGATGCGAGCGTTGTTCCTCAGGGTTCTGTCGTTACGGTTCTTGCCGGGTTGAATGGGGCAACCTTTAAGGCGAAGGGCGCGCAATCGTTGATTGCGATGAATGGCGCCTTGGGGCCGTTTACTCAGCCTCAATCGACAATCTCGGCTTTCCGGCGCTTGAATAACGGTCAGGGCTGGGCGCTAGAAGGGGGCGATGGCGCGCTGAAGTATTCGCCGATTTTGCGGGGCGCGCATTGGGAGACGCAGCCACTATTCGACAACAGCAAAGCGTTTGCGACAACGGAATTCGTGCAAAGAGCTTTGAACGGATACGCCTCTTTTCAGGTTATTTCGGCTTCTCGAAACTTGGCGCTGACCGACATTGGTGCGCTTCTCTGGTTTAACTCGGTTGGTTCGTACAGCCTGAACCTGCTGGCTCCCTCGGTGATGGGCGTCCCCAATACAGGGGGAAGTTTTACGGTGTTCTGCACATCTGTCGGAGGGACTATTACCGCCTCAGGTGGCGCAACTATTCAGGATCAGTCGGGCGGACTTTCGGCCTCTTACGTGATGAAGCTAGGCCAGTCGGCCAAGTTTGTGGCGACCGGCCCGTCCCAATGGACGGTTCTGGAGTCTACAGCGAGCCTTGGTAAAAACGCCGACTTTGCCGCTGTCCTTGGGATTACTGCTGCCAGTCAGCAGCTTCCGGGGCTGATGATCAAAGTGGGAAACATCGCGAACGGTTCGACTGCAGCAACGATCCCGCTGACTTTCCCGGTGTCGTTTCCAAATGCCTGTGTTGCCTTGGTGCTTACGCCATGGTCAACCGGCGGCAGTGCGTACTCGCATAATGGACGAGACAAGTCGGGCGCCACTATTTCCCGAGTCGCTAACGCCAATTTCTACTTTGACTACATCGCTATCGGGTATTAAACATGGCCAAGTTCTACAGTCGTATCGATGATGCCCGGGGTGGCTTTTTTGACTCTGATACTCATGGGGAAGTTGGAAGCCCGGGCTGCACCATTCCAAAGGGCGCCAAGCAAATCACCGACGAGCTTCACGCGGATCTTGTTGCGGCACAAAGCGAGGGGAAGTTGATTGTCCCTGATCCTGAGGGCTACCCGATTGCGATAGATCCGCCGCCGCCGGATGCCGAAACGCTGGCCGAAGCTGAGCGCGTATGGCGCGATGGGCAACTCGCCCTGACCGATCCGCTGGTGTCTCGGCATCGTGACGAAGTCGAGGAAGGCGTATCGACCTCGATCACAGCCGAGCAGTACGCGGAATTGCAGGCCTACCGCCGGCAGTTGCGCGACTGGCCGCAAGGCTCGCTGTTCCCGCTCGCAGAACACCGACCGACAGCGCCGATCTGGCTTAGTGAACAAGCCACCTAAACGCCCCGCACTGACGGGGCGTTTTTCATTCCGCCACACGTAACCCCAACACCTTGAGCCTCGCACATTCGCGGGGCTTTTTCGTTTCTGGAGAATGAGCCTTATGAGTTTTTTTCACGGCGTCACGACCACCTCGGTCGATACCGGCGCACGCACTATCTCGCTGCCGTCCTCGTCGATCATCGGCCTGTGCGATACCTTCAGCCCTGGCTTGGTGGGTGGCGGCACGGCCAAGGCCGGCGAACTCAAGCTGATCACCACCGAACGTGAAGCCATTGCAGCGTTCGGCGCCGATTCAGCGATCACTAAGGCCTGCAAGGCGATTTACGCCAAGGCCAAGGCAGTAATCGTCGCCATCGGTGTGCCGAAGATGGACGACCCGGCGCTGCAGACCTCGGCCATCATCGGGGGTGAGTTGGCGTCCGGTCAGCGTACCGGTCTGCAGGCGCTGCTCGATGGCAAGAGCCTGTTCAACGCCCAGCCGCGATTGCTGATCGCCCCCGGCCATTCGGCTACGCAAGCGGTGGCCACGGCCATGGATAGCTTGGCGCAGAAGCTACGGGCTATCGGGATCATCGACGGACCATGCACCACCGATGAGGCCGCCATGGCCTACGCGAAAAACTTTGGCAGTCGCAACCTGTTCATGGTCGACCCCGGTGTGCAGTTCTGGGACACCGGTGAAAGCAAGACGGTGGACGCGCCCGGTTCGGCCTGGACTGCCGGCCTGTTTGCCTGGACGGATGCGACCTACGGTTTCTGGGCCTCGCCGTCGAACAAGGAGTTCACCGGCATCACCGGTACCACCCGTGCGGTCGAGTACCTTGATGGCGATGAGACCTGCCGAGCCAACCTGCTCAACAACGCGAACATCACCACGATCATTCGTGACGACGGTTTCCGTCTCTGGGGTAACCGCACGCTGTCGAGCGATCCTAAATGGGCGTTCGTCACCCGCGTGCGCACGCTGTTCATCCTCATGGATGCAGTTCAGGCCGGCCACAAATGGGCGGTCGACCGCTCGATCACCAAGACCTACGTCAAGGACGTCACCGACGGCCTGGAAGCGTTCATGCGCGACCTGAAGAACCAAGGCGCGGTGATCAACTTCGAGGTGTTCCCGGATCACGAATTGAACACGGCCAGCCAGATCGAGCAGGGCAAGGTGTACTGGCGGATCCGCTTCACCGACGTGCCGCCGGCGGAAAACCCGAACTTCCTTTTCGAGGTCACCAACGAGTGGATGACCGAAGTGCTTGAAGCTGCCTAAGGAGGCACCCTGATGATTCCTGAAGTTCTCTCCAACTGCGCCGGGTTTATCGACGGCGTCAGTTTTGCCGGTGAAATGCCGAGCCTCACCTTGCCCAAGGTGGTCCTGAAAACCGAAGCCTACCGAGGCGGCGGTATGGCCGGCGAGGTTGAAATTCCGACCGGCGTGGAAAAGCTCGAAGCCGGTTTCACCACCAACGGTGTGCGCCGCGAAGCGCTGAAGTTTTTCGGCCTGTCTGACCGCACCGCCTGTAGTGCGGTGTTCCGCGGCTCGTTCAAAGGCCTCAAAGGCAAGGTCACCCCAGTGATCGTCACCATGCGTGGCGGTATCAAGGAAGTCGACATGGGCGACTGGAAACCCGGCGACAAGGCCGAGACCAAACACAACATGGCACTGACCTACTACAAGCTCGAAGTCGCCGGCCGCGTGGTTTACGAGATCGACATGCTGGGGATGGTCCTGGTCGTCGACGGCGTCGACCAGCTCGCTGACGAACGTTCGGCCCTCGGCCTTTAAGGACACGATGAAATGACGCAAACGAATCAAGCCACTCAAGAAAAACCACTGCCAAGCTGGCTGCAACTGACCGAGGAAGGCTTTCGCATCTCACTGCGACACCCCACCGAACTGTCGGGTGTGCTGGTCGACACGCTGACCATTCGTGCGCCGTGCGTGCGAGATATTCGAGCCGCGCAAGCTACCTGCAACGGCGATGAAGAAAAGCGCGAAATGTCGCTGTTTTCCTCGCTGACTCAGACCCCGGAACAGGATCTGATGGCCCTCAAACTGGTCGACTACATGCGCCTGCAGAAAGGCTATTTTCGTCTGGTCCAAGACGACGAGATTTGACGGGCCCACATTGAAGGGGCTGGCCAAGCGACTCGCCAAGGAGACCGGTTTCTCGGCTGCCGAGATCATGGCCATGCCCTTCAACGACATCGTGTGGTGGCTCACGGACTGAGCCATTTCCAATCATCCTCGACCCAAGGACACGCACATGGCGAAGAATCTCGCACTCGGCTTTGTCATCGGCGGCGCCGTCGATCCGACGGTGGGCAAAGCGTTCAAGGACGTCGAAAGCAAGATCAAGCACCTGGACACGGTCGGCAGCAAAGCCCGGGTGCTGCAGAACACCATCGGCGACACCATGCGTTTGCGCGAGGAGTGGCGCAAGGCGCACGCAACCGGCGCCGCCGGTGCCGACAAGCTATTGTCCAAATACGAAAAGAATCTTGACCTGCTCAAGAAACAGGGCGTCGAGGTCGGACGTTTGAGCAAGGCCTACGCCACGATGGGTCGCGTTGCGGCCGGTGCCGAACTCAAAGCGCTCGGCCACCGGCAACTGGATGAAGGTCGGCAGGGCATGAAAAGCACCCTCGGCCAGGCCGGTGCCCTGACGGCCGCCGTGGCCATCCCGACCAAGGTCAGCGCGGACTACGGCGCGATCATTCGTGACATCGCGATCAAGGCCAACATTGCCAACACGCCAGAAGAAACTCAGCTCTCCAAAACCGTGATCGACACGTCGCGGGATACGGGCATGGCGCGTAACCAGGTGGCCGAGTTGGTCAACGCTCTGGTCGGTGCCGGCATGGAGCTGGACAAGGCACTGGCCTATGCGCCGACGGCGGCCAAGTTCGCTGTGGGGCAGGGATCGGACGGTACGGAAACCGCCAAGATGATCAACGCCCTGGGGCAGAACGCCAAGATCACCGACCCGGCCGTGATGCAAAAGGCGCTCGAGGCCATCGCCTATCAGGGACAGGCAGGCAGTTTTGAAGCGGTTGACATGGCCAAGTGGTTTCCTGAGCTGTTGGCCGGCATGGGCAAGCTGGGCATCACCGGCATGGACTCGGTGTCGCAATTGGGCGCGATGTTGCAGGTGCAGATGAAGACTGCCGGCGGCTCGGACGAGGCGGCCAACAACCTGAAAAACTGGATGGAGAAGATCGGCTCTGGTGAAACGGTCAAGGCGTATGAAAAGGCGGGCATCGACTACAAGGGGTCGATGCAGACCGGTCTGCAGAACGGCAAATCCACGCTGGAATCCAGTTTCGCGCTGGCCCAGAAATACATCGAAGCGACGGATCCGAAGCGCGCTGCCGAGATGGCCAAAGCTGTGGCCGGCATCAGCAAGGAGAGTGATCCGGAAAAGGCCAAGGGCATGATGAAGTCCTTGGAAGAGGCCTTGCGCACAGGCGACCTGTTCGCTGACATGCAGGTCAAGGCTGCTTTGACCGCGTACATGCAGAACAAGGATCTGTATGAGCAACTGAAGAAAGACTCGGCCAATGCCACCGGGATCCTCGACAAGAACCTGGCTGAGCGCCGGCAAACGTCCGCGCAAAAATGGTCCGAGATGGCCCAGAGCATGGACGATGCCATGCGCAGCATCGGTGATGCGATTCGCCCGGTCACTGATGCGGTGGCGGAGGGCATTACCAATGTCAGTCGTCAGCTCGCAGGCCTGTCCGATGAGTCGCCACGTTTGGTGACGGCCATTGGCACCGCTGTGGCAGGCCTGGTCGCGCTCAAGGGGGCCGTCAGCGCATTCAAGATGGGTAAGGGCCTGATGAATATCGGGCGCGGCACCTTGATGGGCAACCCGAACATTCCGCAAAAGGTCATCGTCACCAACCTGTCGGCCATGGGCGGTGGACTGGATGCCGGCGACTTCGATACCGATCGTGAAGGAAAGAAAGGCAAGGGCGGCAAGGGCGGAGGGGGCGGCGGCAAAGAGGATATTACCCGTGGAGGTGGCGGTGGCCCTAGCGTTGGTTCTGTCGTGAAAGGAACTGCCGTGGTCGCCATCGCTGAGGCGGGGTACAAGGTCTGGGACTCCTATCAGAACGCCGAAACTCAAGATGAAAAAGCTGAAGGTTACGGGCAAGCGGCGGGTGGATTGGCCGGCACACTGGCCGGCGCTGCAGCGGGGGCCGCTATCGGATCGGCCATCCCCATCATTGGCACCATGGTTGGCGGATTGATTGGTGGCTATCTCGGTTACATGGGCGGCGACGCACTCGGCGGCTTTGCGGGCAAAGAGCTGTTCGGAACCCCTGACTCACTCAAGAAGGTGCAGGATGCCGGGCCGCTGATGATGGTCAATGCCGGGCAGAACATTCCGCCGGTAATGGGCGATGTCGCCCGTTCATTCGCGCCGGTACCAGTCGTCAAAGACATGGTTCAGCCGCAACCGAAAATGTTGCCGCTGCTGACCGGTGCTGCGCCCGTACCTCAAGCAACTCTCGACAGTCCCAAGCCGCTACCGGCGCCAACGCAAACGCTGCCGGCGCAGGTTCCAACGCCGCCTGTTTCCAAGCCACTGTTGCCTGAACGGGAGTCGACTGCAACAGCAATGGGGGATGTCACGCGTGCATTAAATCAGCCGGCATCCCCAGCGATACCACCGATGCTCGCACCGCCTGCAGCTGCGAAACCTCAGTCAACCAAGGTCGAGCAGCGGTTCGATATTCAGGCGCCCCTGCATGTGACCGTACAGGGCGACGTGAAGGATCCGGCGCAACTGGCGCGAGAGCTTCAACCCTACATCGATCAGCAGTGGCGTCAGTCCACGCAGCAGTTGCAAAACCGCTCGCTGTTCGACGAACCGCATGTGTAACAAGGAGGGCCGATGGCCTACATGGAACAGCTGCAGTCGGGTCTGAAATATCTGGCGGCAGCAGGAGAGAGTGGCCGGCGCAGCCTCGACGGCATGATGGGGCCAGTCAACGGTGCAATCAGCGAGATCAGCGGCGCGGCCTCGGAGCTGGAAGGCATTCCCTTTGTTGGTCCGGCGATGGGGGCAAAGCTGCAGCGTGTCATGCGTGGCGTCAATGCCGCTCAGGCCAAGGTCGGCCAGGTGGTGGCCACGTACAACAAAGCCACGCGTGCTGTATCGCAGATCGATGAACGCATGGGTGAGCTGAAGGAACAGGCCGCCCGGGCGTCCACCGCAATCAACAAAGTCGCCGGCAAGGTCAGCCCGTCGCTGGCCAACATCGTGCCGACCGGTTCGCTGGGTGGTGATGCCACCCCATTGCCGGAAGCGGTGAAGCCGTTCCCGCATCTGCTGATCGTGCAACCACAGGATCCGCAGGCGCAGCCCTACTACTTCAATCTGGACACCGCAGCCTTTGATGAACTGCGGCGCTCGACTGAGTTTAGATGGGCTTCGCAGGAGCGACTCACCCGTCGGCCGGCACAGCAAGCGGTCGGTATCGGTGAGGAAAAGATCACGCTCAAGGGCGCGATCTTTCCCGGCTTCAAAGGCGGGATCAAACAACTGGACACTCTGCGCAGCCTCGGTGCCCAACTCAAACCGCTAACCTTGACTACCGGCTATGGCGACGTGCTCGGCACCTGGTGCCTGAAAAACGTTGAAGAAGAACAGAGCGCGCTGCTGCAGGGCGGGATCCCGCGCAAGCAGGCGTTTACTTTGGAGTTTGTGCGTTATGGTGACGACCTGCAGAACGTCTGATGGGGATCTGCTGGACACTCTTTGTTACCACGCCTATGGGCATCTTGAGGGCACGGTTGAGGCGGTGCTCGATGCCAATCAGGGCTTGGCCGATGAGGTGCAACCTTACCGCGCCGGCATCGTAATCGAGCTGCCGGATCTACCTGGTCCTATTGAAGAAGGCATAGCACTGTGGAATTGATTAACTATAGTCAGCGCGTAGGACTTGAAGCTCCTGCAGTTACGACCCCTTCAGAACCCGCCTCGTGCGGGTTTTTTTATGGAAAAAATAAATGACCCCCGCCTTCCGAATCGTCGCCGACGGCGCCGACATCACGCAGCGGATCAACGACCGACTGCTGCAACTCAAAACCACTGACAAGCCTGGTATGGAGTCCGACGAATTCGAACTGCGCATCGACGACCGCGACGGCGCGGTGGTGCTGCCTCCACGCGGGGCCAGCATCGAGATTTTCCTCGGCTATACAGAAACCAAATTGACTCGCATCGGCCGTTACATCGTCGATGAGATCGAGTTATCCGGCCCGCCGGATACGCTGGTGATCACTGGCAAGGCCAGCGACATGCGCGGCAGTGGCAAGACCGTGCGCAGCGGCAGTTGGGAGAACGTACCGTTGTCGCGGATCGTGGCTGATATCGCTGCACGCAATGGCTGGCAGCCTGTGTGCTCAGTGCAAACCAAAGTGCCGCGTGCCGATCAGCTCAATGAATCGGATTTCAATTTCATCACACGTCTGGCCAAGCAGTACGACTGTACGGCCAAGGTCGCCGACGGCAAGCTGCTGGTGATGTTACGCCAAGGCGGGCAGAGCGCCTCGGGTAAGTCTTTCGATGTGGTCCTGATCCAACGGCGCGACGTCAGTCGCTTTCAATTTCGTCTTGGTGATCGCAACACACACAAGGCGGTATCGACCAAGCATCAGGACAAGAAAACCGGAAAGCTCGCCGTGGTGACTCTGGACAACGACGAATCGCCGGACGGATTGCCACCAGTGCACAGCGACCGCCACATATACCCGAACAAGTCCGCCGCCGAAGCCGCCGCCAAGGCACGTCTCACCGCGTTCAACCGTTCCACGGCCGGTGTCCGGCTGGAGATGGCAGGGCGCACTGACCTATTCGCCGAGCGCTCGATCAATGCCCAGGGTTTCAAGGTCGGTCTCGATGGCGAGTACTTGGTCGACTCGGTGGAGCAAGTGTTCACCCAGGCTGGCTGGAGCACGACAGTCGAGTGCAATGGCGGCAAGAAGGGTAAAGCCAAAGCCAAGGGCAAGAAGAAAAAAGCGGCGAAGGATCTGAAGGTCGTTCAGCTCAAGCAATAGCGCCGCATTCTCACAACTCAAGGAGACATCGATGTCACTGACCGAACAGCAACTGCAATCCATTATGCCCAACGCCCGCCGCCAAGCGGGCGTTTTTGTATCTGCTCTCAACGCAGCCATGGCCCATCGGCAGATCAACACACCGAAACGGCAAGCCGCGTTCCTGGCGCAAGTCGGTCACGAGTCGGGTCAGCTGCAGTACGTCCGGGAACTGGGCGGTGACCAGTACCTGAGCAAATACGACACCGGCACCCTGGCTGCGAAACTGGGTAACACCCCGGCAGCGGATGGTGATGGCCAGCGTTATCGCGGTCGGGGTCTGATCCAGGTCACCGGCCACGACAATTACCTGCGCTGCAGCTTGGCGCTGTTCGGTGACGAGCGCTTGCTGCGGACTCCTGAGCTGCTGGAATTGCCGCAATGGGCTGCTGAATCGGCGGCATGGTTCTGGTCGGTGAATGGGTTGAACACGCTCGCGGATCTAAACGAATTCAACACGATCACCCGCAGGATCAACGGCGGTCTCAATGGCTTGCAGGATCGGCTGGAGTTGTGGGGGCGGGCGAGGGCGGTTTTATGCGTCTCAGCGACCTGATACCTGCTCCTTATCGGCTGCTGGGCAAGGTGGTGGTGCTGATCGCCTTGGTCGTTACTTCCGCCGCCATTACCTGGCAGGTGCAGGACTGGCGCTACGGTAGTCGCCTCAGCGAGCAGTCCCGACTACACACCGAAACCCTCAATCAGATGGCCCAGGCCACGGCCGCGCAACAGCGTGCCGAGCAGGACAAGCGCCTCGCACTCGAGCAGCGTCTGGCAGCCAGCGAACAAACCCATTATCGAGCCTTGAGCGATGTCCAACGTGATCAAGGTCGCCTGCGCGACCGCCTTGCCACTGCTGATCTGCGCTTGTCAGTCCTACTCGACGCCACCGCAACCGCCGGTAACGGATCGGTGTCAGCCACCACCGCCACCGGCGGCGTGGTTCATGGCCCCACAAGAGCCGAACTTGACCCAGCGCATGCTCAACGAATTATCGGCGTCACCGATGACGGCGACCGGGGGCTGATTGCCCTCGCGGCCTGTCAGGCATACGCCAAAGAAGTCTCAACACCGAAGTGAAAAAGAGCGGCCGGTCCGGATGCGTCAACATCTGGATCGACCGCCGTCCCTGCAGATTGTCCCTGCAAGTCCAGCCAAGGCTCTTGCTCCGTGCACAAAGCGCGGCGAGCCTAGCACCTGTTTATCCATACAGTAAAGGTCTTGCTTTTTATGTCTACACCCATCATCCCTTGGATGGGCGGCAAACACCGCCTGGCCGACCGCCTCATTCCGCTTTTTCCGCCACACGAATGCTACGTCGAAGTCTTTGCCGGCGGTGCCGCGCTCTACTTCATGAAGCCCCAGCCATCGCCGGTCGAAGTCCTCAACGACATCAACGGCGACCTGGTCACGCTTTACCGCGTCGTGCAGAACCACCTCGAAGAGTTCGTGCGCCAGTTCAAATGGGCGCTCAGCTCGCGGCAGGTGTTCGAATGGCAGAAAATGACCCGCCCCGAAACTCTCACCGACATCCAGCGCGCCGCCCGATTCTTCTACCTGCAGCACCATGCCTTCGCCGGCAAGGTCTCGGGTCAGACATTTGGTACGGCGACCACCGCACCGGCCATCAACCTGCTACGCATCGAAGAGAACCTCTCCGCCGCGTGGCAGCGCCTGTCCGGCACCTACGTCGAAAACCTTCCCTGGCTTGAATGCGCCGAACGCTACGACCGTGCCCACACCTTCCACTACATGGATCCGCCGTACTGGCAGACCGCTGGTTATGGCGTGGACTTTCCGTTTGAGAACTATGAGCGGATGGCCGACTTCATGCGTCGGTGTAAAGGCAAAGTGATGGTCAGCATCAACGACCACCCGGACATCCGCCGCGTGTTTGAAGGTTTTCACTTCGAGACCTTGGACATCCGCTACACCACAGCCAATCAGCGGCAGGGGAAAGCCGAAGTGAGTGGCGAACTGGTGATCATGAACTGGGAGCCGGCAGGGTTGGGCGGGTTGTTCTGACAGATGCTGGTCATCATTTATCTGTTTCCAATCATGAGAACACCCCCTCCCGTCTATCCGATATTTCCTACAGAAATTGACCGAATGCCGATCTGAAAGTTAACTGTACATTCGTACAGTATCGGAAGTCGTGCGTCATGAGCTTTTCAATCCTAGGCCCTATTGCCGTGGCCGGTCGGAAGTTACCTCTTTGCCTTTTTCGAGTGCCGGCAGGTTTTCCTTCGCCGGCAGCGGATCACATCGAAACCCACATCTCGCTCGACGAAGTGCTCAACATTCGTGCCCCACATGTTTACTTGGTGAAAATTGCCGGAGAGAGCATGCAGGGGGCAGGGATCTTTGACGGCGATTTAGCGGTGGTGGATCGTTCACTGGAGCCGGCGCACGGGCATATTGTTGTTGCGCTGCTCAACAACGATCCGCTTTGCAAGCGGCTGTGCATCCGTGGGAAAGAGGTCATCCTGCTGTCTGAAAACCCCAAGTACCCGCCGCGCTATGTGCTGGAAGGCGATGAGCTAGCGATCTGGGGCGTGATTATCGGTAGTGTGCGCAGTCATGTCTAAGCAGGTGCCGGTGTTCGGCCTGATCGATTGCAACAGCTTTTACGCCAGCTGTGAGCGAGTGTTTCGTCCTGACCTGGCCAAGGTCCCCATCGTTGTCTTGTCGAATAACGACGGCTGCGTCATCGCCCGCAGCTACGACGCCAAGCGTTACGTGAAAATGGGCGAGCCTTACTTCCAGATCAAACACAAGCTAAAGCAGCACGGCATCATCCCGTTCTCTTCGAACTACGCGCTGTACGGTGACATGAGTGAGCGCGTCATGACCCTGATCGAGTCCATGGTGCCCGCAGTCGAGGTCTACAGCATCGACGAAGCCTTTGTCGATCTCACCGGCATTACCGATTTGGATGGCCTCGGTCGACAGATTCGGAGTCAGGTACTGAGGTGTGCTGGCATTCCAGTCGGCGTTGGTATCGCTCAGACCAAGACCCTGGCCAAATTGGCCAACCATACGGCCAAGCGCTTGCAAGCGCAGACAGGTGGGGTCGTTAATATTTGCGACCCAACTAAGCGTGACTGGGTGCTGCGTAACACCGACGTTTCAGAGGTGTGGGGTGTTGGGCGTCGCATGAAAGTGCACCTAGATACCATGGGGATCAAAAGTGCTATGGATCTGGCCAAAGCCGACCCTTGGACACTGCGTAAAAACTTCAGTGTGGTGATCGAAAAGACGGCGCGCGAACTCGCCGGCACCCCATGTCTGGAGCTGGACGAACCCGATCCGCCGAAACAGGAGATCTGCTGCAGTCGAATGTTCGGCACCCGCCTGACGGAACTGGCACCGATCAAGGAAGCGGTGGCTACCTACATGATGCGCGCTTCAGAAAAACTCAGGGCGCAAAACTCGCTGTGCAAGAAAGTGCGAGTGAGCATCCGCACCGGCATGTTCAATCCGGAGGAGGCGAAGTACGCCAATGGCGTGGTGATCGATATGCCTTACCCTACGGATGACGTCAGGCTGCTAACCAAGGCTGCAGTCGATGCGCTGGATCGGATTTATCGCCCTGGTTTCAAGTACAGCAAGGCGGAGGTCTTGCTGATGAACCTGTGTCAGCCAGGTGAATACACGGACGATCTGTTTGCGGCTTCTCAACCGACCGAATCTACCAAGGTCATGGCCGTACTGGATCAGATCAACGAACGGTGGGGAAGGGGGACACTGCGAGCGGCGAGCGTCCCAAGTAACCCAGAGTGGGCCATGCGGCGTGAAATGATGAGCCAGAGCTACACGACCCGCTTGGATCAATTGTGGACGGTCAACTGTAGGTAGTAAGACGTCCGCTATCGGCCAAAAGCGGCCGCTCGCATACGTCTACGAATCTATGGGCGATTCCTGTAGTGTGAGGGTATGAAATCTTGACAGGGAGGGTGTCATATGCAGAACACGCGGATTCGAGAGATTTTTATCTCGAGGCTTTATGGCTTGTATAACCATCGTATAAATCTAACAGAAGAAGGTCTTACGATAATTCATGGAGCCAATGGTGTAGGAAAGACAGCTGTTCTGAAGTGCTTGGATTATTTGTTTGGATGGAACATAGACGCCTTATCAAAGATTCCTTTTAGAACAATAAATATCGGCCTTAGTGATGGCGCCAAGATATCTATATCTAGAGCTACAAGAATCGAGAGAACCCCTTCTAAAAGCGACATGCTTAATGGACCTCTAGAGCTTTCATTTTTTAAAGACCCCAGCACACATATAGAGACTGTTTTTGCTATTGATCCGGAGATGGCAAATTTTGCTGAGACTATTACGGCCTCGCAAACATGGATGGTTAAAGTTCAGCACGGGCTGTGGCGCGATACTAGAACAGGCAAATATGTTGACGCAATGGAAGTGGTGCAAGATTATTTTCCCGGAAAGGGCAAAAAAAAGAAAACCTATTCTGGTTATTTTGAAAAAATCAGGAAGGGTCTCAATGTTAAGTTGATTGATACCCATCGTCTTAGTCAGCGCTCGAAAGATCAATTGGCAGATTTTACCGTACTGGAATGCGCGGCGGATATGTTGAAGCAGATCAAAACGGTTAACGCAGAGTATGCTAGAAGAGCTCAGGAGCTAGATCAAAATTTCCCCCACAGGTTGATCTTAAACTCCAATAGCTTCTACGGCCCTGATATTGTCAAGGAACGATTATTGAAGCTTGAAAAACGCCAGATGCAATTAAGTAAAATTGGACTGTTAGCGACACACGGTGCGCAGACCTTCCCCTCCGATGTTGAGTCTCTATCAAATCCAAAGCTTGAAGCGATTAGTCTGTTTGTGCAAGATAGCGAAGCAAAGTTAGATGCATTCAATGAGTTAGCCATCCGTTGCACTGCATTATTAAAGCTGATAAACACAAAATTCAAGCATAAAAAATTAGAACTGAGCAAAGAGACCGGGCTGTCGATAATTGATTCGTTTGGCGACATCATTCCAATGGATGCGCTATCTTCCGGTGAGCAGCACGAATTAGTTATCACCTATGAACTTTTATTTAAAACCCCGTCGAATACATTGTTATTGATCGACGAGCCCGAAATATCACTGCATGTTGGATGGCAAAAAAGCTTTATTGAGGACCTTCTGTACATATCAAATATTGTAGGATTTGAATCCGTTGTTGCCACTCATTCTCCATTCATAGTGGGGGAGAAGTACGACTTGATGGTAAGTCTTGATGATGGAGTTCATGGGGAATGATCGTATCTAGAGATGTTGGAGATATAATTTCAGAAATCCAAATGACTTTGGCTGCGGATCCCAATGCTATTTTTTGGTTACTTGAGGGGGTCACAGATATAAAGTTTTTCAAACCGAGACTAATTGATGAAATAACACTTATTGACTCGATGGGGAAGTACAAGGTTATCGAAACCATAAAGAGGATTGCTGCTAGCAATAACCTTAAGTCCCTGCCAGTTCTAGGAGTGGTTGATAATGATTATGACTGGTTGAATGGCTATGAGGCACCTCCTAACGTTGTCTCAACTGAGCCCAGGGATCTGGAAGGGATTTTGCTTAGGGCTAATTGCGTAGATTGCGTTCTAAGTGAGTTTGGAAATAGTAATGCGATAGCTCAGTTTGAGAGGCGAGAGGGGCCCGTTATTGATGCGATTTTATCCAGGGCGCTAGAATTTGGTAAAGTACGAGCTGTAAACAGCAGAGGTAATCGAGTCTGTTTGAAATCACTTAAACCAGTTCAGTTTTTTAAAAACGACTGGTCCTATGATAAGGGCAGATTGTACGAGAAGGCTGTGCAGCTAGGTGTGTCATCAAGCATTGCCGAGCTTAAGAGAGAGATTTCTAATCTTCCTGAAACTAATCCCTGGCATTACGTCAGAGGGCACGACGCTATAGATATATTATGCGGAGGTCTGATTTCAGTTCTCGGGCCTTTCAAAGCGCACGCCTCTTTAATAGAGCCGGTTTTACGTCAATCTTTAACTTCGCAACAATATAAAACTACAACAATCCACCAGCAGTCAATGCTTTGGCATTTACAAAGAAACTTACCGTACCCCTACCGGGAAGCTCTCAACTGATGTTCTATTGTTATTTTTATGCATGCTGACCTTATGGCGAATTGACACAGGGGACATGGAACGCACTAATCGTTGACAAATATTCAAACGCAGCTAGAAGCTGTGATTGCACAGATAGGGGGCAAGATGGTATCTGGTGAAGTGCAGATGCAAGCGATACCTGATCGCATGCCTAACAAGCAATGTTGGATGCTGTTCAAGGTGGCTAATCTAGATCGACTAAAGGCGCTGCAGCGTGGTCTGCTTTACATGAATAGCGTCGACTATTTCGCGAAACTTGAAGGTGAGGCCGGCACTGCACTTCGAAGGGACGAGCTTGAAAATGTATACCTTAAGCTTAGCTCTGGCGTGAGGGATGGGGTAGTCAGAGAGCTCGCACTTCAGGTTGAAGGTCACGACGAAATCGTATTGAACCCTGAGACAATCATGACCCTGAATTTACCCCGACCTGAAACCGTTATGTTGTACTGCCTGGGTTCTGTATCAGCCGGACATGACCGTCAGATTTGGGGACTCGACAACGGAATGCTGCAATTTAGTGAGCGCTTCCGAGAGTTTGGTACCCATGTCCTTCGTATTACGAACCATGCAGAGTTTTCTAAAAGGCTTTCACAAGCCATCGCGACCCACCCTCTCCTTTATAATTCTCCCTTCTTTGAAGGTGGCTACGGCCAGGTCGATTACGTAGATTTCCGCGACTACAGCGGCCCGATAGGATTGTTTCGCAAACCTGTTGAGTATGCTTGGCAACGAGAGTACAGACTATGCTTTGGCGCTGAACCTGATGCTCTAAATGATCGAGGGGCGTTAGAGCTAAATATTGGAGACCTATCGGACATCACTCAGATCACAACGATAGAAAGTTTCACGTCGCACCCGATAAGAATTACTGAAAGGAACTACAGAATAGTCGACGGCAAGCCTGTGCAAGTTTCTAACTAAACCTACGTTTAAGACCGACTCGGTGTAAAGAAAGAGCGTGAATAGGCTACGTAAAAAAGCGAAGACAATTCAATGGCTTCGCTTCTATTATTTACAGTTCTGAAAAAGCTGGGTTTCAGAACGGTATGTCATCGTCGAAGGTGGCTGTAACTTTCGGGAGAGGCAAAGCGCTCTTTGGTAATGGCAGGTTCGTAACAATGAAAAGATTGAGTATGTCGTCTCTGTCCATAAACATGATCTGAGAGCGCTTCGTGGCATCTAGCTTGTTGCCTATCCAGTTTCTTGCTTGTTTTGTTATCTCGCCGCCGGCGACGATGAATGCGTGGTCAACCAAGACTCGTCGATTCAGTTCCGAGTCGAAAATCTCGTGGCCAAGCATCATGTTCACCTGATTGTGAATCTCGGCGACATTCGATGAACCGGGTCTTCCTACTCCCGCTGAATCTAGCTTGCCCTTTTTTGCTTGGATACCGAAGTAGAGGACATGGAGAGTCGGCAGTGTGTATTTCATCCACACGTCCTTGCCATATTCCAACGCCTTATCTTTGTGACCCGTTACGGTTACGCGATGAAACCCAAGCTGACGGAATAACGGCAGTAGCACCTCCTCGATCAGCTCATCTTCAGAGCACTTGTCGAGGTATGTCGTGAGTAGCTCTCGACGTTCCATCTCCGCTGGTGTAAGCGGTCGATGCGGGTTCGCCATCTGCGCAATAGTGTTCGTGGCATTGTGGCGCAACTGGCCGAGGCCGTGCTCGTCGAAGAACGCTTCCCAACCTTCGCGCACCAGCACAGCGTTAAGCGCGGCAAGAGCTCTGCTTCTATCCGGATCGCCCTCCTGCGCGTCGCCTTTGTCGAGAGTTGCACGGATGATCCGAATGAAAGCATCAGGTGGAACCGAAGGACTGGCATGCGGGAGAGCCAACACCTCCTCCAATCTGCTTGCAACCCAAGCCCAGCGGGTTGAACCGTCGTGGGTGTAATCTAAGTCACAATCTTGAAAGAACTCAGTGATGTAACTGCTTGAACGATACCGAAAGTGCTCAGAGTCGCCACAGACAATGTGGGCAAGTTCTCTTAGATTCCTGCTCTTCCATTTCATTTGCGTTCCTAGACTAGGCGGAGTGAGGCTGAAGCACAGCTGACATAAGACAGTCAGCAGATAATGATCGCCAGATGTGGGTAGATAGCTGCCGCTGACAATATATGGTCGTCAGCTTTTTCAGTGATCGATTCAGCATAGCTTCCCATCGGCCTCTCGCTTTGCTGGCACGAAAGGCTCCGAAGCCTGGCCGTTATCGCAATTTCTAAGGCGCCACACTCTTTAGTGTAGTGCTTCTACCAACCTTCTCCGTGCTGACTCAGACGCTGCCCCGTTCAGGATTCAGGACCACGCGCAAATCGGGTGCCCGATGCGATTCAGCCGTTTTGTGACTGACCGCTTTTGGCCGAAAGCAGACCTGGGTGGGTGAGGGTTAGCTCCCACTCTTGCGCTTGAGCTTGGCCAGTCCTTGCTTGATGTGTCCGGCGTTTTCGCCAATCGCCCACAAGGCCCCGCGGACGTTGTCTCCGACTTCAGTGCTACCTTGCTGTTCAACATGAAGCGTCAGCTCCATCAGAGCTGCTTCCAGGCCGAGCTGATTCTGGTAGATCCTTTCCAGCACATCCGATAACGAATATTCGTCAGCCACAGCATCGATTCCTTTTGTAAAAGGAAGAGCATAGTACCGGTAGTGCCCTTCGTGGGCGGTACGTGCTGGATGCTTAGAAATTGCTACAAAGCATCGTGTTTGTTAGGGCACAGCCAGGCGGGGCTGGGGGCAGGCAGGCGGCTACGCCCAATCCATCATCGGGGCGACGGAGAAGCGGCGGGAGAGTGGGGCGGGTGTGGCGGAGATAGGGGACATTGGCGGTTCTAGATTGGGTGGGGCTTGGAGGTGGGGGAGTTTATCAGGATTGGGGGGAAGGAGACGTTCCCAACGTCTAGAGAGTTTTTGGCCAGAAGCCCTAAGGATGTCGAACCAATAAATTTATTTCAGTGTGTAGGCGACCGTCGTGATATGAATACGCAAGTTTCTTGGGTGGGTTATAAAGAATGTCCATAGGGCCAATTTTTCTTTCAAATATTTATTGAGGGAGATGTAAATGGATTTAGAGTTTACATATACGCGACTTGCACGCACAGAGGCGAGTGAAAGTTATGTGGTATGGCTTCGTGAAAGTGGAAGCGAATCTAAAGATCGATTGGGGGTTCTTGAGTTGCATTTTGAGAGGCGCGTTGCTCATGGTACCTTGATAATTGAAAGGAAGTTGGATTCAGAAACTTTGGGAGGACTGATATCTAAGATAGATGATGAGTTGGTTAATTATGAAAGAGAGGATTTTATTGTTTCGGTTTATCTAGGGGAAGATGTTGGTTTTTATTCGGATGTAATTGGCGAGGAAGAAAGATCGTATCAGAAGGCTACTCGTGGTGACTTGAATGAGATTCATAAAACAATATCTAAGGTGATAGGGAGACAGCAGGCTGCAAAAGGAAAGCTGACAGAACATGCAATATGTGATTTTTTTGAAAAGCTGGGTTTTCAATCCGAAATTGCAGATTCGCGCTTGGACGCTGCAAAGGTCGATGTGGTAGCCACTTCAAACGAAGAGGTTTTGTATGTGCAGTCCAAGGTCGGCGTAATTTCAAGTTCCGAGATTCGTAAGATTGTTTCGTCTGTTTCCAAAATATCAGAATCGTCTGGTCGGATTATTTCGGCAGTTATCGTAGCTCGAGAATTTCCAATGGATGCAGAGATAAGGCGTCGCTCTCTAGAATCTGAGTTTGGTGTTAATGTAATGTATATTCAGTTGTATCAAATATTGGCAGCTAGTCCTGAATATCGCAGAGCCCTTGGCGGGTAGTCGCGGAAGCGACCTAAAAAGGCGATTGATTTATTCTTATTGATCTTCTGGTAAATAAATTAGTCCCCTATTTTGTTGGGTAGGTCGAGGTCAGGTTATACGTTTGGCGTGTGCCCAGATATCGTGTTCGGAAATTTTTTCTCTATACCGGAAAATCGCATTGGCTCTAGCTTTCGTAACATTATACGCGTTCAATGCCGACGAACTATTCAAAAAAAAGATGACGGGTTTATTTAGAAGATTGAGATGCTTGGTAGTAAATAAATATGCCCCGTTGCCTGTAGGGCTCAGCTTTATTAACAATCCTAAGTTTGCTAGTTTTTCTATATTTTTGGTGTGGTATGATTTTTTTTGTATTGTTTTTTAATCTCTTTCCAGATGTAGCCATATCTGAATTCAAGCCAGCGTATTAGTAACTTGTCCCGCTGTCGGCGGAAGTTGCTTTTTTCTCTTGCCTTCAGTATTTCCTCTATATCAGATTTCAAATTTTCTAAATTGAATGCTGACCATATCATTGGTATCACCGTCTCAAGGTTCGTATGACAGACAGGTGCTACCTCATGATAAAGAATTCGCCTGATATCCTCAGGGTCATAATTTTCGGTTTGGCGCGCAATAGCTTCGTAATCAACTTCTGTATCAACAAAAGCGTCAGATAGCGCCCAATAGACGTCAGCGAGTTCCTTATCCGTCATCGAACGTTCCATGTCAAAAAATCCTCCAGCTCTTCATCCAGACCTGTCAACAAATGAACCGGTGCCGACTTTATCAGACTTGCCTGGAACCGTGCTTTGGGAAAACGCCCTCAATTTAAACGGCTTAAATGTGCACTGTTTAAAGCGTGATTATCTGCACTACCTTAGCCCTACAACGCCTTGCACCATCCCCTACACCTAAGACAGAATCCGCCGGCTTGTGCGCCTAGCTCGCAGGTTCTATCGTCCCTACGTCACTGAAAACCAGTGATCGGGTTTGGTAGCCCGCCTCCGTCAGAAGCACAAGACTACTGTCTTGCGAGGGCGTTTCTCGTCTTCGTTTTATGGTGGTCATGCGCGGGGCGTCTTCGGATGCGCCGGGGTTCCTGACGACCGGTCTACCAACCTGCGTATGGCCTCCACCCTTCGTTTGGTAGCGAGAGTGATGGCTCCTTTTCGTTTATCCGTCAGGAGTTACACCATGTTCAAACCAACACCCAACCCACCCGAATCCAACCCCGCATCCCCCTACGAATCCCTCGACTCCCGCAAACTCCACGAAGCCGCCGAGCGCGCCCTCGATCACTACCTCACCCCGGCCAGCCAGATCATGGCCAGTGGTGATCAATCCAGACCGATGTTCCTCGCCAACCCGGCCTACGACACCGAATCCCTGCTCGCCAATGCCAGCGAATCCCTGGGTTCCGCCACGACCATGCTCAACGATTTCGCCGCGTTGCTGGATGTCTCGCACCGCAAGACGCTGCTGGGCATTGCGCAGGTGGTGATGTTGGGGGAGTTGGCGGTGAATCAGGCGTTGGATAACGTCGAGCTCAAGGCGTAGATCGCTGCCCTCCGTGGCGAGCGGCGAGCTTGTGGTCGCGGAGGGCATTCTGTCGATGCGCAAAACAACCGTCCAAAATGGCGGTTTTCAGCCTGTTTCTGCAGCAATAGCGATGTGCCACAAAAAATGATGGCAATGCGTCATCGCGCGCTCAAAAAAGTTCAACGATTATACAAAAATATAAAGTTGTACAACTTTTCCCAAAATTTATAGCATCCGTTCCAACACCTTTGCTGAAACGATAAATCCAGCGTCAGTCCTGGATTTGTCCGCTGGTGCGTGGCCCGTCGGTACGGCTTTTCGCGTCAGTTTGTTGCAGCCGGGTCAGTGGAAGCTGCCCGTATTTCGCCCAGGACGACGACCCCGAATATGAGCGGTAACTCCGGTTATCAGAGATCTATTTTTTGTGCCTGACGCTGAATCGCGTCAGGGCGTTAGAGGCTGAACATGGCAGAAGCATCGAATTTCCTGGGCAACATCAAGGTTTCCCGAAAGTTGGGGGCCGGGTTTGGCGTTCTTTTGCTGGCGGTGGGGGCGGTGGCTTTCATTGGCTATAGCAGCAGCAATGTGCTGGTGGATCGCCTGGACACCACGCGTCTGATCGGCACGCTCAACGATGCGTCGCAGGACATGCGGTTGTCGGAGAAGCAGTACGAAGCGGCAGCGGATGCGGCGTTTGCCGAGGCTTATCAGTCGCGGCTGACGGTGTTGCAAGGGCTGATCGCGAAGGCCTTGCAGACCCTGACGCGGGCGGAAAACCAGCAGGCCTTGAAGCGTTTGCAGGACACCACGCTGGCTTACGATCAGCAGGTCAAGCGTTTGGTCGAGGCGGACAAGGCGACCAGTGATGCGCTGAAACCGTTGGGGGCGATGTCGGACAAGTACGCCGAGACCTTCAACAGCATGTTCGAGAGCACCACGGCCAGTGCGCTGGCGTCTGCTGATAGCGCACGTGTGACGGATTTGCGCACCGTGGCGGATCTGCGCAATGGCATGACGATGTTTCGTCTGATGTTGCGGCGTTATATCGCGGTGCCGAGCGAGGCCAACAAGCAGGTGCTGCTGGACACCACTGATGCGTTTCTGGCCGACATGAGCAAGGCGCGCAGCGGTTTGCCGGCGGCCTTGTCGAGTCAGCTTGAAGAGGCGCAGGCCGGGATGCGCCGTTATCGCGAGGTGCTGGTACAGGTCGCCGCGCTGTTCGAGCAGAAGCAGAGCCTGCGCCAGCAGGTCGATCAGCAGAGCCAGGCGATGGACAGCATCATGACCGGCCTGATGGACACGCAGCAGCGTCTGGCGCGGGACGATCAACAGCGTGCGTTTATCCAGATTGCCGTGCTGACGGTGCTGGCGCTGGTGGTCGGTCTGTTGGCTGCGGTGCTGATTTCGCGGCAGATCACCGGGCCGCTGGCGCTGACGGTGGAGCTGGCGCGACGGATTGCCAAGGGCGACCTGACGGTGCAAGCCAAATCCAGCCGCAAGGATGAATTGGGCGATCTGCAAAACGCGATGCAGGACATGGCGCAAAGTCTGAACACGCTGGTGCAGGGGATCGGTAACGGCGTGACACATATTTCGACATCGGCGGAGAAACTCTCGGCGATGAGCGAGCAGACCAGCGCCGGTGTGCGCCAGCAGAAAGTCGAGGTGGATCAGGTCGCCACGGCGATGCACGAAATGGCCTCGACCGTGCAGGAGGTGGCGCGCAACACCACCGACGCATCCGCCGCCGCGACACTGGCCGATCAGCAAGCACGACACGGCAGTGCGGTGGTCAAGCAGGCGACTGTGCAGATCAGCGAACTGTCGGTGGCGA
>Ga0207713_1000385_pt1 | contig 47906 bp, 51 predicted proteins | sample KBSS64metaG_FD_184404 | JGI IMG/M metagenome (GOLD analysis project Ga0207713, IMG submission 184404) | Switchgrass rhizosphere microbial communities from Kellogg Biological Station, Michigan, USA - KBS S6-4 metaG (SPAdes) (version 2) | ecosystem: Host-associated > Plants > Roots > Rhizosphere >...
CGGCGTCCCGCAATGAGCGCTTCCACCGAACGCAACAACACTGCCTCACGCAGTGCATGCATACCGCCAAGTGATTCGGACAGGCACTTCTGCAATACTCCGCTGGCGCGCATGGTCGTCAGTCCCTTTGGGTTTCGTCACCTAGAAGACTGCGCCATGCGCGCACTCACTTCCAGCCTGAAACTCCATAAGCCGCTGATCTCACGATGAAAAACGTGGGGATACCTCAGACTCTGACCCCATTTCTGGACCCCATTTCTGACCGTTCTCCTTAGTTCTCCTTGTTCGGTCGGGGCCAAACCGCTTCGCACGTCGGATTAACCAGGGTGACGTACATGCCGCATAGCTGTCTTACTTCAATCAGGAGCTTGGCGTTCTTCGCTGCGGCCCTAGCAGCCAGTCCTGTCCAGGCGACATCACTCGACTGGCGAACGATCGCATTCAAGCAAGGGCATCCGCTTGAGGGGGAGAGTCTTGAGCAAGCATTGGACAACTCGGTTAGAAGTCAAACCGAGAATTTGCGAGTGAACGTCTCAATCTTGAAGGAGTATCCAAATGTCCCTTACGACTTAATGGGCAGAGCAAGTGAGCTCGAGTGTAGTCCTGCATCCTGCATGGCGTTGTCGGGGCGTCGCGCTCAACTCGTGTATGACTATCTTCTGCAGCAGGGAATTCCCGCTTGCCAGATCAAGTCGGTCATAGCTGCCGGTATCAACAGCCCGGTCGCACCGCCTAGCGTGGATGCTCCACACGACAGGAGTGTAGAGCTGCTGGTGACTCGCGGCGAATCGTGCTGAGCGCTAAGAAATGGTTCTAAGGGTCACCTGAGAAGTCAGCCCGAACCCGTTTCCGCAACTACGCCGCCCACGCGGCAGAGATGGGAAGACGTCCGTTTAGTCAAGGGATTGGCCCGTTGACCTACGGGGTCTGGGCGCTACCCAGTTGCACGCCGTTTGCTCGACCGAGAAACTCGGCGAACGCACCCATGCCGGAGCCACGCTGCCACAATGAAGATCCTGCCGTTCTTTGCCGTCCCGCTCTTGGCTTGCTTGACTACTGCGCCATTAGCCGCATGTGCGCCATCCGAATATCGAAAGCTTGCTGCCGCGTGCCGCAATGTAAAGGAAGGCATGACACAAGCCCAGGTTTTGACCGCCATGGGTAGTCCCGAATCCAGCGACGAGCCCCCCGCTCGTCCCGGCCAACTCTGGCTGCGTTACTACGAGGGTGGCGATCTAGCGCCGATAATTGTCATATTGACCAAGTCGCGGGATAAGTACGTTGTTGCTACGGCTTCCTGTAGACATGGCGCGGCTTGGCAGTGAGTGGTTGCTCCTATCGAGCGGAAAGGCACAAGAATAGCGGGGATTCACTTAAGAAGCGGAATCGATCAAAATTCGTATAAATCGGAGAGCAGGTGTCAGAATGACATCATTCCTCCTTAAGGCTGAAAGCGTAGCGGTAGAGCACCCAGAGAGGGAGTGCCATCTTGTTGGCTTCGCCGGTCAATCATCCGGTACCACAACCTATTTTCTGCTCCAGCGTGCATTCGCGTTCGACGCGCAGGACGTGGCGATGGGAATGGACACCTATCATGTCGAATGGTGTGGTCAGGAAACCTCGGGCTATGGCGGCATCTCCCAGTTCCGGCTCAGCCCTGGCCATGCGCAGGTCACGTTCTCTCCCGACTCGCCAGTAGCACGTGGCGGAGTAGCGTTTCTCACCATCGTGTTCCAGTTGACCGCGCCGGAGCACTTGGCATTGCAGGATGTCCTTCGCCAGATCTTCGACGGGAGCGACTGTGATCTGCTGACCGACCGCTAAAGTTCCAGCTACCGTTCCTATGGACACCGGTATCTCGCCGCGATGGCCCTGACTCCTGTATTGTCTGGTTTGGGGACCAAATCAGGGGGGAGCGATATGCGGCGTGCAGTACTTTCTTTGGTAGTGCTAGCGGGACTCGTGGCATGCCAGTCCGCCCCCTCGTCGCGGCCGGACACCGCCCATGGGGACGGATCGTCGCCGGAACGTCCCGTCGATCTGTCCGCTGCGCGTACAGAAGGCGCGGGGATCGCGGCGCAGCGCAAATGGCTCAACCAGCACTATCCGGGCGCTCAGATCAAATCGCAGGCGCTACTGGAGGGACCACCACTTATGGACCAGATCACGCTCTCGCTGCCGTCCGGCGAAGAGCGGCAGGTCTATTTCGATATTTCGTCGTATTTCGGGAAGTTGTGACGGATCGATGGATATCATGCAGCTATCGATGATCGCACTACCTGGATTGCTTGGTTGCGCTGGTATCGCGTTCCTCATCTCGGTCTTCTTTCCATCCCGACTAGCGCTGCGGGTTTCACTGTTGGCTTCGACCGCCACCCTGTTTTTCTCGCTCTGCTATGTCTGGTTCTTTAGGGATGGACTAGGGCCTGATGCGACAACGTCGCGGGGACTCGAGGCGGCCAGAGGTATCGCACCTGAAGCCGGATTTCTGGTCCTCTGTTGGTTGCTTGTCAATGGCTCGACCTATCTCGCCTATCGGGCGAACCGTGTGGGCTTGTGAAGTAGGCGCCCATGCGCCTGCTAGGTAAAACGGGCCAGTGTCCGGTCAAGGCCGCCGAGATGCTGTCGGGATCAGGAGGATCGCTTGATGGTAGGCCGCCGCAACGCTGGCTCTCATGAGTCAAGCGCAGTAGGTGTACGCAATCGCGAACTGGGGATAGTCGGAGCGCATTGACGGCGACTATTTGGTCGAGCACGATGACGCCTACCGCGACTAGCGGTCATTCGGATCAGGCACACATGGATGCGAGGCGGCAGCCTTCACTGGGAACAGCCACCCACTGGGTGGGCCTGATTGCGGTTCCCTTTTCGATTTGGTTCGGCGCTTTGGCAAAAGCCGCCTTGGCTCCTGACGTAGAGCTTTCCGCGCTCTACGCAGGGTGGATGGCGATATTCGTACTCACGATCGTCCCCGTCCACGTGATTGCCTATGCCGCAACGTTTGCGCTGATGAGGAACCGACTGCAACTGAGGCACTCGACACGCTTCGTGGTACTTCTCATGCTGTTAGCGGCAACCGGCATCGCCTTCTCGCACGCAAGCAATCCGTTTCAGATGGTATTTGGCGCCTGGTACACGCCAGCCTACCTGCTCGCCTATGCAGTAGCCGCGGGTCGACCGGGTGCGCGTCGTGCCGTGTCGCGGAGGAGTCGCGCTGGATTCGTGCCGTAGAAGAAGTACCAGCCAGCTGGGAACAACCAACTACGGCGCGGTGGCCTTGACGTCATACACGACGACACGCTGCCACAGGTGCTCGCAATCGGCGACGAATTGCTTGTGAATGGGATGGACCTGATAGGCGTTCTGTCCCGCGACATCGTCGAAGAACAGGAGTTCCGAGGCGCTGTAGCTGCCATCGACGACGCCGCGCTGTTCGGTCTCCGCCGGCACGCCGATGTGGATGCCGCGCACGGTGTCGATGCCAGCCAAGGTCCGCAAGCCGGCGAGCAGCTTGGCAAGATCCTCCTGGGAATCCGGATTCTTCAGCCAGAAGAAGACGTGGTGGACGATTGGCGGGAACGATGCCTTGTCAGCAGGCGCGGGCGTGGCCGCGCGGACGCCAGTGGCAGCGACGCCGGCAGCCAGGGCGGTGGCGGCAACGATGAGATCTCGGCGCGTGCGATCGGTCATGATCAAGCCCTTCGTTCCAGTCAGCGACCTGCAGTATAGGGCGGTAGCACCGTCACGGATCGAGCTGGGAATCGAACCCGACCCCACTTTCCTGACAAAGGAGCACGAATGAGAGATCCGGCAAGAATCGATGGAGTGCTCGCCGCGTTGAAGGAGGTCTGGGAGCGCGACCCGGACCTGCGTCTCGGCCAGTTGATGATGAACGCCGTAAAGCCCGAGTCGCCTTGCCGCGAAATGTTCTACATCGAGGACGACGTGCTGTTGCAAGGCCTGCTGAACTACGCCCGGCTACGCGGCATTGGGTCGGCGCGCGGCTGCGATGACCTGGTTGTCTTACGCCGTGCGGTCGGCGAGGTGCTGCACTACATATGGGACCCCATTGGCGTCGCCGGAAGTCCGCACGCGCGCGATGAGTACGACGGCTATGTAGAGCCGATCTGCAATCTGCTGTGGAGGGGCGCAGACCATGCCACGCTGGTTCGCCATCTTCTACAGATCAGCGAGCAGCAGATGGGCATTCCACACAGGCGCGAAGAGGCCGAGCGGGCAGCCGACAAGCTTCTGCAATGGCGTGAAATCGCTGCGCGCGGAAGTGGGGCACTCTAGCCGCGGACCAGGTCTGCCGCTCCGGCTCGACGTAGTCCTCCGAACCAAGTGGCAGAGCGGCGCCTTTCCGTCGGCATGTTCGCGGCGGCGAGCAGGGCGAATGCGACGGCGCGTGGTGGTGTCCGACCTGTCTCGCGCCCAAGCACCAAGGTGGCACCCGGACGACTTCGCGATTCTGGTGCGGTTCTGGCCAAGTGCGGATAGCACGCTTGCGTCATCCTCTGTTTGAGCCGGAGCGGGCGCCCGCAGGGACGGGGTTGGTTCCAGCTCAGAAGAAGTCGATCTGACCGTTGCCGTCTCTTCTTGACGCCGCGCAGCCACTGGCCGAGGATCGTCGTGCCGCCCTCGGCGACCCGAGGTGTCAGCGATCCCCGCAGCGAACGCGGCTTGCATGTCCGGCAATCGTTCCGCCACACGCCATAGTTCTGCTACTGCCAACGGCCTCAAAAGGACTGAGATGCATGAGCCGCTCGATCATTGCCCTACTGGCATTCGGCCTCATACTGGCCACATCGCCATTGCGTGGGCAGGACCTCAAGGAAAGAACCAAGCCCGCAGCGCTTTCCACCATCGCGTTGCCACCCGAGCTCGATCGGGTGCTACGGGACTACGAACGCGCATGGCGCAAGGGCGACGCGGGCGCCCTGGCCGCATTGTTTGCAGAAGATGGATTTGTGCTGCAAAGCGGGCATCCGCCCATCCGCGGTCGGGCGGCCATTCAAGCAGCGTATGAAGGTAGCAGCGGCGGTCCGCTACGCCTGCGCGCGCTCGGCTTTTCCACGGAGGATCATCTCGGCTACATCATCGGTGCGTACGGCTACGGGGAGGCACCTGGAGACATAGGGAAGTTCATCCTTACCCTGCGTCGTGCACCAGGCAAGCCATGGTTGATCTTCTCGGATATGGACAATCTCAATACCTCGGTCAAGCGGTAGCCAGCTTCACGGTGCGAGGTTGACAAGAAGGCGTTGCGTGACTGATTCGGGCAAGCAGGGGGACGCAGCGCACTTTAAGACATGCACTCTGGCATTTGTTCTTGATCTGCACTTCTGGGGGGGCAATCGCAAGCGCGCAGCTTGCACCTGACATGCAGCCCCCTCCTCGCTTTGCCGTAGTCTTGACGCCTGGTCGCACATAGCGACGCACTTCACGCAAAAGGCCAGCTCGAAATCCATGAAAAACCCGTATCAAGTGACTGGGCACAACAGCAGAGATGGGTCTCAAGCGGCGCGCGGGAAGGTCCACGCTGTTCTTTCCCTGATCATTGCGGCGCTCTGCGTTCTGCAGTTTCTCGGTGTCTGCATGGTCGTACGCCGCGCCATGGTTGAGTACGGGGTACCACCGGGCGCGGTGGCACACAAATTGGTGCTGCCATTTCTACTGGCACTAGCTGGCGTGTTCCTGGTTTTCGGACGGAGGCTGGCAGCGGTCTTCTTTGCCACGTATCTGGTGATGTATCTGGTCGAATTCGGAACCAGGAAAAATATCAACGTGCCGACCGTTGTGTTGACGCTCGTGTTCCTTTCGTATGGGCTTTGGCTCTGGAAGTCGGGTCTGCTCACTGGCTGGCCCAACATTCCAGTACGGGATGCCGATGAGGTCGACGGATCTGCGACGGAGGTGCCGGCGCAAAACTTCAGCGCAGACCTGGCGAACCAGGCGCGTGCCTCCACGGCCGCCACCGCCGCGTCATCGTCTCAACGCTGGATGACGATCGCCGCACTGCTTCTCGTGTGTCCTCAGGTGCTGCTAACGGCGATGCTCGCACCGACGCTGTTCGGGCAGTTCCGCGATGGAGACATCGGCGCACTGGCCTACCTGAGCTGGATGTCGCCCAGCATCGCGCTGGCCTTTGGCATGCGGCTGCTGCTGCGTGGCCGCAGGGCCGCCCTGTATGCGTTCGCCTGTGCAGTCGCGCTGCCGGCGTTCGCTTACCTGCAGTTGCATTCGCCCGGCTTGGCCCCCGGTCTTTTCATCGCGGGTTGTGCCGGGGTTATAGGCTCCATCGCGTCCTATGGATCCACGAAGGCCAATTCGTACTCGTAAGCGGCACCGATCTCTGACGCAATCCGGGCGGATGGGCTCCAGTGTCCTGCAGCACGGCACGGGACTCCCCGAAAGGCGCTTCCTGTTCTTAGAAAAACAATCTGCCCGAGTTCGGATCAATTCCGAGCCGGATTTTTCAACCGCCAACCTCCGCCTGCAGGTCCGCCATGTCCGACGATGTGCTAAGGATCGTTCCCGCAAGTTCAACGCATGTCCCTCCTGTAGAGGCGCATGAACCCGCGGTGCGTATGCTTGAAAAGCTGCTTCCCCATGGTGAGATGTGCGAAGCGGACGTGTATGAGAACGTAGAGTTCATAGACTGCGGCGAGAACCTGGAAGCGATCATCTGCCACGCATGCGGGACTCGCACCAATCTTCATATCTTCTCTGAGACGGATGCAGGGACTCTGCTCTGGGACGAAATTGCAACCGCTCTGGAAGACGTTCCCGCAGCGGAACTGGAGGTTCAGATGCCGTGTTGCGGCACCACGATGCTGTTCACAGCGCTAGGCTTCGATTGGCCGGCGGCGTTCGCTCGATTTGAGCTGAGCATCTACAATCCCAACACCTTAGAGAACCTTCCGCCGGATCAGCTGGCTCTGCTCGAGAATATTCTGGGCTGCGAGTTGAAGCAGGTGCGCGCGCACTACTGAAGTTCGCGCCGAGAGTAAACACGCATCCAGGAACACAGATGCTTCCTTTCGTCTTCTTGCTGCAGTCTGCAGCGCAATCCTCGCCGCCACCGCCACCGCCACCGCCACCACCACCACAGCCTCAGACCATTTGTACGAAGACGTTCGACGAGTACAGGCCTCTGTCGTTGGATCACGCCTACACGGTCATCGGCAAGATGCCTGGGAGTGAAGCTCTGTACTCAGGTCTGCTGTCTTTGCGATTTTCGCAAGGACGCTACGTCATGACGAGGAGTGTCGACGGGAAGGCAGTTCCAGGCGAGGCCTGGGCAGTGCTGTGTGGGCCAGACAAGGTCCCGCTGCTGCAGGTGCGCTATGAGACCAGGCCGATCGCTACGCAGTTCTATTGCACCATCAGCGTCAACTACGACAACGACACGTTGGGCAACTGCGGCCCGGCCTCAAAGGCACATCAATCCATCGTCGGACTGGAGGCGTGGTATCCCACGTCCGCCGACGAACGCTAGACTGCCGCACGGTGCAGGGCGTGCGCGGCAGACGCAATGCGCGTCCGCGTGGCGATGCGGTTTGCCCGACACTGCAGTTGGTGGTGGATTTCCTTGTTGGTGATCGGCCCGGATGTCGGGGGCATCCGTCTGCAAACCCGCATCCAGACCCAATGCATGAGCAAGGCCGGGCGTTCGCGTTTTGCGTGCTGGAACGATACGCACCGGTCCCCGAACGTCGTGCAGGGCATGCGCGGCCGTTGCCCATGCGCGACGGGGACAAGGAGATCAAGGTGCTGTTCACCGGAACCAAGAAGATCAAGACCGGGCACTGGACGATCATCGGCCACGAGGCGCTTTCCAGCGAAGCCAGGGAGCTGCTGACGTTCCATATCGCCGGCGAGTTGCATGAGGGCGACACGTTTGTTCGGATGTAGTCGGCGGAAGAGTCCGTCCGCTACCCTGCGATGTCTGTGCTTGGATTCGAGTTGGTACAGCACATCCTGAACGAAGGACTGGGGTCCCGCTTACCTGAGGCGTCGATCTGACGCCGCCTTGTCGGATGCCGCTGGCGCCTGCTCTGCCATACCAGCACGGCTTCGCCGCTCAGCATGGTTTCCTGCCAATGCCGCCCTGCGGCACAGCCGGGGCCTACCACAAGATCCAGTGCCTATGAACGATACCCTTGCGACAACACTGCAGGCCGTGCACGACGAAGCGTCCTTCCTAGCCTTCGCCCGCGCGCTTCTGGCGGATCGCCAGGCCGCCGATGGCGCCGCGGTGGCACGGGATGGCGTGCAGGGCGAGTGGGCGAACAACGCGATCGCGTCCTTCTTGGAAGGCGCGATCGCGTGGGCGGAAGACTCGGACTTCGGCGCGCGCCCTGGACCAAAATCCGCGGACCCCTGGGCGCGCTTGGCAATGTTCCTGTGGGCAGGCCGCGGATACGAGTAGGGGCACTACGGCTTCGTCATGCGCCGCCTGTCACCGCGTCCGCCTGGACATGGCTTGACCGTCCAAGTCGCCGCTTGCTAAAAACTGCCGCGCGGGGGGGGAATCTAGGAGGTTGAAGATGAGGACGACTTCAAAATTTCTAATGGCCGCCTTATTGATCGCACCCTTCGCGATCGCGGCGCAAACGACTGGCGTGAATGCGGGAAGTCTCGAAGCCAAGTCTTACGCGGAAAGCGCCATGCTGTCGGACCAGGAAGCTGCGAGGCGAATCAATCTGCAGCAAGCGTCGCAAGGGCAAGTCGCCAATCTGGTCGCACAGTACAAGGATCGCTTGGCTGGCGCATATTGGGAAGACGAGCCTGAACTCAGGTTCGTGATTCGGTTGAAGGGGGATCAGCACGTTCCCGCCGCCAAGGTGATGACGGCGTCTGGAGAGGTGCCTGTCGTCATCAAAACAGGCGCACCCAAGACCATCGAGGAGCTTTGGACGATCGTCAAGGCGCACCGCCAGGAACTGTATAGGAATGTTCCCGGGCTGCAAGGCATCTTCGTGGACGAGCGCACCGGCGAGATCGTGCTTCACGTCCAGTCCGGCAGCGGCGACAAGAAGGCCTACGCCAGCGAGATTGCGTCGCTACGGAGCATTCTTCAGGCGCCCGTGCGCATCGACTTCCTTGCCGGTCCAATGCGCCCGGCGGCGTATCTGAGGGGTGGTTCCATCCTGCAGGGATCCAACGGAAACGTCTGTACCGGCGGATTCATGGTCCGGCACAAGGCAACGTCCAAGCTCGGCATTGTCACGGCCGGTCACTGTCCGGACGATATGGTCTACTACAACTGGCAGGCGTTCGACAGCGGAAGCCAGATCACTGCGATATTGAAGAAGGAAGGAGAGCTCTGGGACGCCAAGCACGATCTTCAGTGGCATAGCTTCCCTTCGGTCGGATACTCGGCCCTTGGGGAAATCTATGGCGCTGGGACCAGTGAAGGGTCGGGCCTGTCCATTCTCTTTGCCGGCACGCCAAGCGTCGGCGGACGGGTCTGCCATCGCGGTGTCAACACCGGGAACTCCTGCGGCGTGGTGTCGGCTACGCGGTACGACTTTCCGCCTGGCACATGCAATGGCCAAGATTGCGATGAAGCCTCATTCACCGTTGCCGTCGGCGAGAACCTGGCATGTTTTGGCGGCGATAGCGGAGGACCGGTGTATTCCGGAAACACCGCGTATGGGATCGTGACAGCGGCGGCTTATGCCGGCGCCAACCCAGGCCAGTGCGGGGCCTTGGCATTCATGCCGATCGGAAAAATCGCCGACGCTGGGCTATCGCTCTATTGATATTGATATCCGTGGAGACCCGCTTGTTTCGCGCGGATGGCATCCGTCCGCTGCGTGCCTATGCCATCGCAGTGGAACAGAGGTTCCGGTCGCAGGATCCGCGTCGCACCGGGTCGGAACCAGGACGTCATGTCGGGGCAGCCCACGTAGGCGATGTCGGCGGACCACAAGTGCTGTCCAACGACCGGATGCGCGGGGTCGCTCGGGTCATCCGACACCTGACCTTTGGTAGGCTTGATACGACAAGCCCTTCAAGCCTACGCCCTTTCCGGGCGTAGCTTGATTGCGGAATCAGGAGCCATATGAAAAGGATCATCGCCATTTCAGCGACAGCCTGCGCCGCGGTGCTCGCCGGTGCATTCTTCCTCGGCTACTCGCCTCCCACCTGCGCGTGCGCCGATGCGGTAACCGTGCTGGCCCTGGACGCTGGTTATAAGGGGCTACCACGGGGGGCCCTCCCATCGCCCGCCGATCTCGAGGCGTCCATGAACACACATGGTCGGTTCCGCCATCGTGTACGGAGAATACCCGTACTCCGCGGAGAACCGGTGCACGCAGCGTTCGCCGCAGGACATCGTGTGCAAGGTCTACGCAGGCACCTTCATGTTCGTTCCGCACGGCTACAAGGTCACGTATCACGTGCAGAATGGCCGTTTGCAGCATGCGACCGTGGACAGAACCTATGGAGAATGGCCGTAATGGATCGGCCCAGATGGGAAGATCCACGACGCCTTCCGATTCGGACGTGACATGGCCGACGCCGACGTAGTCCTTGCACGAAACTCCGCCGGCTGTGCCGGGTACCGCGACCGGTCGTTCGTCGGCCGCCTCCACGAGGACGGGATTTGGGACTGGGACGAATATTGGCTGCTCGAAAAGGCGCTGTACGACCTGGCGGCCGCTGGCGACTTTCGCCGCGAGGTCGCATGGCCGCTGTTTCGCATCTTCAGCTACGGGCTCCTGTTGTTCGGCTGCCACGTCGACCCGAACGATCGGTTCATGTTCAAGGCGATGTCCGCCGAGGAAGTCCATGAGCTGCGGGACCGGTTCCAGCGCGTGTTCGAGGGTTTCTTCGCCGGTGAAATGCCGGCGCGGGACGCCTTCGCCATGCGGAATCCGCTGCTGCTTCGCGCTGGCGGCTGATTGCGCGGTGCGTTGCGGGTGGATCCGGTCCGGTGTAGGTCCACGCGATGCCGCGTGGCGCGACGTTCGCTTGATCCGATCGTCGCCCGCACCATGGTTCCATCCCGCCTGCGAGCCCAGCCACACAGCGGGGCATACTCCTGACGGAGTGCGAACGTCCGGGTGGGATGCGGCGCGCGCCCCGGTGGACGCCATGGACCGCCACCTCGACGATCGATTCCCGTTCCACCCAATCCACACGACCCAAGGAGCTTTCATGCGTCTCAGCGTTCTCGCCGTCCTGGCTCTTGCGCCCGTCTTCGCCGCCGCGCAGTCGCTGCCGCAGGACCGGGTCACACACGTACGCAACGACGACAGCGAGATGAATCGGGCGATCGCGCAGGCGCAGGCGTCCCTGGACGACTTCCTCGCCCTGGCCCGCAATCCGCCCAGCGGCGCCGACACCTTCAAGCTGAAGGTGAAGTTCTCCGACCCGAACGGCGACGAGCATATGTGGGTGATCCCGTTCCAGCAGAACGCGAAGGACTTCAGCGGCGTGCTGGCCAACGCGCCGGAGACCGTGCGCAATGTGCAGCTCGGGCAGACCGTGCACTTCAAGCGCGCGGACATCACCGATTGGGGCTACCGTCGCGATGGCAAGCAATACGGCAGCTTTACCGTCTGCGTCCTGTTCAAGCACATGCCGCCGGACGAGGTGGCGGCGTTTCGGTCGTATGGATTCCAGTGCGACCAGACGCCGGCGCGCACGGCCAAGCCGGTCCGCGGCGCGCGCTGACGCGACGCTGGACCGCGGCTTGGACCTGGTCCAGGCTACCGCCGAACGCATTCGTGCGATGGCAACCGATCCGGTAGGTCCTGCGATGTTGCAGCGCTGCCGGACGAACAGGAGATGGCATGGGGTTGGATCTATCGGTCGGCTTTGGCGCGTCCCTCCGGCAAGACGATCCGGAGGCGGCAGACGACCTCGATCAGAGGTTCGCCGGTGTGGCGCGCGTGCTCGCGCGGCATGGGCTGGCGCCGCACGTGGAGCCGTCGGCGTGCGCCACCTGGGGCAGCCAGATGTATGGCTACTCCGGCCTGCACTACCTGCGCCGCATCGCGGCGCACCTGGACGCCGGTTTGCCGTTGCCGCCGCCGGGCGGTGCGGGCAGCGCGCAGGATCCGGTATTGGAGGCGTACTTCGAGGACGTGCAGGGCAAGCGGCCGGGGCTGGCGCAACGCCTGTTCGGGAAGCGGCCGCGCTTCGCCCGCCGCTTCGATCACCTGATCGTGCATAGCGATGCGGAAGGCTTCTATCTGCCGCAGGACTTCCCGAAGGTGTTGTTCGCCGACGACGAGGAGGTTCCGGGTGGGATGCTCGGATCGGTCCCGCGCTTGCTGGCCGAACTGGAGCGGCTGGCCGTCGTGCTCGGCGTGCCCGACGACCTCCACGCGCAGTCGGAGGCGCTGTGGGAGGCGTGCGAAGACCAGGGCGAGGGCGAGGCGCGCTGGGAGCAGTACGGCATCGAGAGCTTCTGCTGCGTGGTGCTGCGCGAGGCCTGCCGTGCCAGCCTGGCCACCGGTGCGGCTGTGGTGTTCCATTAGCGGCGTGCGCTGAAAGCCGGGGGAAAGGCGGACGGCGCGTAATGCAGCAGGGAACAGGGAGGTGCCGGTGCGACGCATCGCGCTGGCACGGACCGCATCCCGCCGACCGCGGCCCACGACGCGCCCGAACGCCCCACCCGGTACAGCATCATGTTCAAGTTGATAGCGCTTGCGGCATTGGCGGCCACGCAGGGACCGACGTCAGGCGCCGACGCGCAGCGGCTGGACTTCACCTCCCTCGAGAAGGCCCGCATCGGCATGAGCGAGCAGGCGCTGGCCCATGCGCTGGGTGCTCCGTTGACCCACGTCGCCCCGGAGGTGGAAACGGGTGGCTGCTACTACGCGTCCGGCCACGGACTTCCCGACGCCGTGCGCCTGATGATGCTCGACCATCGCCTGGCGCGCATCGACGTGTCCGCGCCGGGCGTCGAAACCGCGGCGGGCGTGGGCGTCGGAACGGCCGAGGCCGAGGTCAAACGCCGCTATGGCGACAAACTGGTCGAGGAACCGCATGCCTATACCGGACCCGCCGGCCACTACCTGACCGTGCAGTCCGCCGACGGCAAGGACGGCATCCGCTTCGAGACCGACGGGCAGGCGGTCACCCTGTTCTATGCGGGCACGGCGAAGGCGATTCAGTACATCGAGGGATGCCAGTAGGGGCGATCTCACTGCACCCCAGGCATGCGATCCACGCCCTGCACCGCGCCGGCCGGTGGCGTCGCAGGCCATCGCAGCCGCATCCTCTCGCCCCCACAAGGCGGCAACCGAGCGGCCCCGGCGCCGCGCCAGGCGCTGCCCGGCGGGACCGGACATCGCGACTGTTCCTATGCGCGCCATGCCCCGCAAGCGCCCACTGCCGCGCTTCCTCTCGTCCAAGCCAAGGGTGCCAGCATCCTGCCGCAAACAAAACGCCCGACCCGTTGACCATCTCTCTACGGCTCGGCGAGCATCGCGCACGTCCCGGACGAACGCATTGGAGCGGATGACGCGATGAGCCTGTTTCAGTTCAAACCGCGCTGGAAGGAGGAACTGGTTTGCATCGGGCCGGGCGGCGAGTTCGTCCTCGACTTTCCGATGGGCGTGCCGACGGTCTACTTTCCCACGCAGCACGCCTGGGCCCGGTGCGCTCCCGACTGGGCGCGCGAGTTGTGGCCGGTGCTCAAGACGGAGCTGGAAGCCTGGTGCGAGGCCGGCAATGTCCAGTTCGTCCTGGATGGGTCGGCCAGCGCCTACCCGACGGGTTGAGAAGGACGCATTGTCTGTGGCCGCGGCTGGATCGAGCGCAACGCGGCGACCGGGCCGCGAGGCTTCGTCTGTCCCCGGAACCCGACCGCTCCGCCACCTCAGCGCCGCGCCGCCCGATCCCGCCGGTACACCCCGCTGAAGCTGACGTTGTGCCCGCCGCACTGCAGGTTGTCCGCGACCACCAGCAGGTCGCCGAGCAGTTGCAGGCGCACCTTGCAGTCCTCGTCGTTGACCTCCACCCGATTGCCTTCCGGGAAGCCGCGCGCGGTGACGGCGCCGATGTTCGGGCCGCCGGGCGCCTGCTCCGGATCGGGGTTGGCGCTGGGCCAGTAGGCATCGCCGTTGACGGTGACGGTGCCGTCGCCGTTGGCGGTCAACTGCAGCTGGTTGTCGCCGTCGTGCCACTGGCCGTTCCAGGCCTCCGACCGCGGCTCGGCCGCGCTCGGCAACGGCTGCACGCTGGACTGCGCGACCCAGCCGGCGCTGCCGCCGACCTTGTTGGGGTAGAACGCGCAGGCGTAGCCGCCGCGGTGCTGTGCCAGCACCAGCACATCGCCCTTGACCACGTAGGCGCGCTGCCGGCACGCGGCCTCGCCCTTGCCGGGACAGCCATTGCTGTCGTCGAGCAGATACAGCCGCGGCACCGCGACCTGGGCCAGCGCGAACCTGGCCGGGGACCGGGCGAATGCGCCATTGCGGCAGGTCGCCGCCTCTTCGTCGTTCGGCGCGGCATGCGCGGCCGCCGATAGCGCCAACAGGGCGAGCAGCCAGGCTCTCTGCATCTCGATCACTCCACAGGTCCGACCCGGTAGTTTGAGCCAATGTGGGCGCGCTTGCATCGGTCGATCGGGTGCGCGGTCCCCGCCGCGTGCAAGTCCTCGCTCCGCCACGTTGTCATCGCGCCTGGCGGCCGCTAATGTGCGGGCGTCGCAGCCCCCCGTCAGATCGCGCACGCCCGCCGTTCGCGGCGGGGCCAACGCAGGTGTCCGCCCGATGTCCAAGACTGTGCGTCACTTCATCCTCTGGCTGTCGGTGTTGCTCCTGTCGTTCCCGTTGCTGCGCGTCAGCGGGTGGTTCGGGTTGGGCATTCCGGTCGGCCTGGTCCTGTCGATTCTCTACGGACTCGATCTGGCGGCGGAATGCCGCAACGCCCCGTCGTCCAATCGGTTGCTACGGATCGCCTGCTGGGCGCTGGCCGTGCCGCAGGTCCTGTTCGGATTGATGGCCGCTGCCATCGGCATGGCGATCCTCGTGTGGGTTCTCTACAACACCTTCGTCGATCGGCAGCCCCACTACAGGCCCCACCTGTTTGCGTTCGGTGTTGGCCCGGCGCTCCTGCTGTTCGGGATCGGCTGGATGGCGAGTGCCTTCCGCCGTCGGTCGCCTGACTCGGACGGCGCTTAGCGTTCCCACCTGCGCGGAGCGTGCGCCTGGGTGGCGCGGCCCGACCGCAGTGCCAAGCGTTACCATATGTGCGCATGAACGCGTCGCCTCCCAACCAGCAAGCGCTCTCCGCGGCCATCGCGCAGGCGACGCGCCAGGCGGTGGAGACGCTGTTCCGGGAGCATGCGGAAGACTTCTACTGCATCGCGCTCATCACGACGGGGGAAGCCCATGCGCCGTTCCTGTCGGCCTGGTCGTGGCAGGCGCTGTCGGCGGAAACGCGACGGCAAGGGCTGGACAGCGACGAGGCGCTGAAATGGTCCTACGCCGATTCGCCTTACGCGGTCTTCGGCGAGGGTTGCTTCGCGGAGATGAACCGCTACTTCGCGCAGCGTCCGGCGATGGAGCACACGCTGCGCGATGCGGCCTGGGCGGCCGAGTTCGACCTCAGGCTGACGGCGATGGAGGACGCGGTGCGGCAACAGGATGCGCAAGGGTTGTTCGGCACAGGGGCCGAGCGCGACAAGCGCGTGGTCACGGTCGAGGTGGTGCCGCCCGACCGCGGCACCACGGCGCGCGCGCTGTGGCTCAATCCACCGGCGGCGCCGGTGCACTGGCTGGCGGAGGCGGCCGAGCCATGACCTCCACGTCGCCTGTCGCCCTCGACGCCGCCTGCCAACACGCCAGGCAGGTCATGATGCGCCTGCGGCCACGCCTCGACGCCCAGCCCGAGCTGATGATGATGGCCTTGGGCTCGATCGAGGTGGAAGCGGAGTACTTTCCGGATCGTGCGTCGTTCGAGGCAGCGGCGCATGTCGAGGACTGTGCCGCATGCCTGCAGTGGCGCCAGGACTGGCTGGACCAGGAATTTCCGGAGCGCGTCGCGCATCGCCAACGCTTCAGCAAGTACTGTTGCGGAAGCATGTTCTACGCCATCACGCATCCTCATGCACGCATCCGCTTTTCCTTCGAGATGTTCAGGGGCGAAGACGCGTGCTGGCTGATCGATGGCACGCACGCATTCGCGCATTTTTGCCCCTGGTGCGGGCAGGCGCTGCCGGACCACCCCTTCGAGCCGGAGACGACCCCATGAACCCATCCGCGCCCATTCATGCGCTGACCGTGATCTACGCCAGCGACATCCGGCGTGTCGCCGACTTCTACAGGCGCGCGCTGTCGCTGCAACCGGTGGACCAGGACGAGGCATTCGTGGTGGTGGGGAACGCGCACTACGAGATCGCGGTGGTGCACACGGCCTGCGCCGCGACGCCCGCTGCCGAGCCGGTCCCGCTCCACATCAGAACCAGGACACCGCTGAAATGTTCGTTCCTGGTGGAGAGCCTGGAGCACGCCCGCGCCGCCGCCGAGGCGTGCGGCGGCGCGTTCAAGCCGCTCGCGTCGGCATGGCGCTGGCGCGATCAGTTGCACCTGGATGGGCACGACCCGGAGGGCAACGTGGTACAGATCCGCGCCGTCGTGCCCTGAGGACGCACGGGCGGGGCGGGGCCGCGGAAAACGGCGGTGTCACCGCGCTACCGCCCGCAGCGTTCCCGGCTTGCGTCCCGTCGCGCGGCCGCTAGGCTTTTCCCGATTCCCGATTCCCGATTCCCGATTCCCGATTCCCGATTCTTCCCGACCCAGGAGCGACGATGGCAGGACTTCTTCTCCCGTTGATGGCCCTGGCGGAGGTCGGGCTGCTGCTGAGCCTCTACGTGAACATCGCGTCCTGGTTCGGTCTCCCGATCCCGGGCCGCGAACTGGTGTGGGGCCTCCACCTGGGCATCTTCGTGGTGTGGATTCCCGCGGTGCTGGTGGGCAATCGCGCCACGCAGGGAACGCCCCCGGAGATCTTCTGGAAGACGGTCCTGTCCGGTTGCCCGGCGTGGATGCGGTATGTCGGCGGCGTCCTGTTCGCCTACGCGGTCCTCACCTTCCTGTGGTTCATGTTCACCGACGCGTTCCCGCCGCATCGCGGGGCGGGCATGCCCGCTGGCATCGCGACCGGATTCTCCGGACATTGGATGGCCTTCTATGGCGCGGCGTTCGCGATCTTCTACTCGGCCTATCGCAACCCGCGATTGCTGATTCCGCCGACGTGCCCGGAGGGTCATCCGGTCGCGGCAGGCGACGCGTTCTGTTCCAGGTGCGGCAAGAAGATCCAGGTTCCCGTCGTCAACCGGGAGGGAATGCGGTAAGGGTAGGATGCCCGGGCATCCTACCGTTCCGTTGAAGCCGATCTGCCATGGCCACAGGCCGCGACAATTCGACCAAGCCGCTTCCGCTCCGCGGGCGGCCAGCACCAGGCGCAATCACTCATGCTGATCGATCGCACTCGCGCAAGGATCCATGGCGTCGCCGCCATCCTCGGGGTCGTGGGGTTGCAGGCCTTCAATAGCGCCGCCTGCTACAAGCACGGGATCGGCGAGTTCCTGGCCGCACTGGGCACGTTCCTGTTGGTCCCATTGCTGCCGCCGCTGATCGCGTTGGCGACGGCCAATCCGTTGCGCGCCGTCGGCGGTTGCCTGCTGTTCGCGCCCTGGCTGGTGTTCGCGTACTACACCGATTGCGTGCGGCCGTATGCTGGCGGTGGCGCATCCATGGTCTATGTCGCCGTGCTGCTGTGGGGAACGCCCAGCTCGATCCTGGGCGTCCTCGTGACCGGTCCGATCCTGCGCGTGCTCGGCTTCCGCGTGGCTGGCGGCGCAGCGAAAGCGCGTTAGCCATGATGCGCGGCATCGCGCGTCCGGTGGCGGGCGAGCGCCGCAGCGGTGCAGCGTGTGTCGTTCGCCGCCGCGCGCAGCGGTCATATGACTGCCGTATGCTTGCCCGCCTCGCCGCGTCCTCGGATCCCCAATGTCGTTGCGCATCCCGTTCCTGCTCGTCTGCCTGTCGTCTGGCGCGGTGCCGTTGGCGCAGGCGCAGGCGCACTGCCTGCCCCAAGGTCCGATCAAGATCACGCTGTCAGGCAAGCTGGAGCGTCCGCCCCAGGCGCCCGCGACACCCGAACCCGGCAGCCGGATTCTGGTGTTGCCCAGACCGGTGTGCGTGGCGGCGTCGCCCGCCGGACAGGGACCGCGCCACGAGGCCGTGCGCCGCCTGCGCCTGGGAGTGAGCAAAGACCAGGCCGCGCATCTGGAAGAGGAAGGCGCCGGCCAGATCGTGCGCGTCACCGGCACCCTGTCGGAGACGGCGGCCGCACAAGGAGACGTGCCGCTGTTGTTGACCGTCACCGGCATCGACAGCGACTGAGGGTTCGTCGCGCGGGGGCGGTTCCTGTCGCGGCTTGCGCTTGCTGTTCCAGGCGGCGCCGATGTCCGCCCGGAGCGGAACAGCCCCAATGCCGAAGAACGCGATGAGTACGCACCGTTGCCGCTTGCGAACCGGAGCAGCGGAGCATGGTCGGCGATAGGCGAGCAGACACGCCGAGCGTGGTCAACCGTTCGCGCTGAAATCGGGATGCAATACATGTGACATATCGTGCCGCGCTACGCCATATCATGGCGCGCCGTCGCGGACTGTTGCGCAAGCCGAACGGAATCGTCATCCAGCGCCCAAAGGAAACCCCTCAATGTTGTTGCACCCCTCTCTCTCCGCGCGCCGTCCGGCCGCGCCTTCCCTGCGCCTGCCCGCTGCCCTGGCCCGCAACCGCCTGGCGCAGGCCTGTGCCGGTCTGCTGCTGGCCTCGCTCGCCACCGCGGCCGTCGCCCAGGATGTGGCGCCGTCGCTGGTCGGCAGCGCGGCGCCGCCTGCGCGCGCGGCGACCGGCGATGCGGCGACCGCGCTGGACACCATCACCGTCACCGCCGAGCACCGCGAGCAGAACCTGCAGGAGGTGCCGGTGTCGGTGGGCGTGGTGCAGGGCGATGCGATGCGCAACTACACCGCCGGCGGCGACGACACGCTGCTGGCGCTGTCCGGCCGCGTGCCCAGCTTCTACGCCGAGACCACCACCGGGCGCATCTTCCCGCGCTTCTACATCCGCGGCCTGGGCAACATCGACTTCTATCTCGGCGCCTCGCAGCCGGTGTCGATCATCCAGGACGACGTGGTGCTGGAGCACGTGGTGCTGAAGTCCAACCCGGTCTACGACCTGGACCAGGTGGAAGTGCTGCGTGGCCCGCAGGGGTCGCTGTTCGGCCGCAACACCACCGCCGGCATCGTCAAGTTCGACAGCATCAAGCCCAGCGCCGACTACAGCGGCCGGCTCAGCGCCAGCTACGGCAGCTACGGCACCACCTCGCTCGACGGCGGCTTCGGCGGACCGATCAACGACGTGCTGTCGTTCCGCCTGTCGGCGCTGTACCAGCACCGCGACGACTGGGTGGACAACACCTACAGCGGCCCCAGCGCCGACGGCACGGCGACGCCGAAGAAGGACGCGATGGGCGGCTACAACGATCGCAACGCGCGCCTGCAGTTGCTGCTCAAGCCCAGCGAGAACTTCTCGCTGCTGGCCTCGGCGCATACCCGCGACTACGACGGCACCTCCACGCTGTTCCTGCGCAACGCCATCACCAAGGGTTCGGACAAGGTCGACATGCCGCGCGACCAGGTCGCCTACGACGAGGCGCACGACAATCCGCAGGCGTACAAGACCCACGGCGGTTCGCTCAAGGCGGTGTACGACTTCGGCGGCGTGTCGCTGACCTCGATCAGCGCCTACGAGACCACCTCCGGCTACAGCCGCGGCGATACCGACGGCGGCGCGGCGGCGAACTATCCGGTGAACGGTGTGCCGAACGGCTACGGCCAGTCGATGGGGCAGATCCGCGACCTGGACCAGTACACGCAGGAGCTGCGCCTGGCCAGCGAAGGCGATGCGCCGCTGCAGTGGCAGGCCGGCGCGTTCTACTTCGACGGCAAGGACACCACCGACTTCTACCAGCGCGCCTACTTCCTGCAGACCGCCGCGCGCAATCCGAACAACTGGGTGCGCCTGCGCAACAGCAACACCTCCTGGGCCGGTTTCGGCCAGCTGACCTACAAGGTCACCGATGCGCTGACCCTGACCGCCGGCGTGCGCCAGACCCGCGACAGCAAGGAGACCAAGCTGCTCAAGACCGCCGACACCGCGGCCGGCGTGGTCACCTACCGCGGCCGCCGCGACGTGCGCATGGCCGACACCCAGCCGAGCTGGGACTTCAGCGCGATGTACGCGATCGACGACAACGTCAGCGTCTATGCCAAGGTGGCGCGCGGCTTCCGCGGCCCGACCATCCAGGGCCGTTCGGCGGTGTTCAATTCCGACTTCACCACCGCCGATTCGGAAACCATCCTGTCCTGGGAAGCGGGCATCAAGAGCAGCCTGTTCGACAACCGGTTGCGCCTGAACGTCACCGGCTTCACCTACACCGTCGACGACATCCAGCTCAACGGCAACGACTCCAACGGCAACGGCGTGCTGTTCAACGCCGACAAGGCCAAGGCCTACGGCATGGAGGCCGATCTGGATTGGCGCCCGATCCCGAACCTGGCGCTCAGCGCCGGCCTGAGCCTGTTGCACAGCGAGATCCAAGACAAGCGCGTCTATGCGCAGGTGTGCGCGCTGAACGGCGTGGTGGTGTGCACGGTGAACGATCCGACGATCAAGGTCGGCGCCAACACCTTCGCCCAGATCGACGGCAATCCGTTGCCGAACGCGCCCACCTACAACGTGAACCTGGCCGCGCGCTACGACATCCCGGTCGCCGACGGCGGCGCGTTCTTCGTCGCCACCGACTGGAACAAGCAGGGCAAGACCAGCTTCGTGCTGTACGACTCCACCGAGTTCAATTCCAAGGGCAACTTCGAAGGCGGCCTGAAGCTGGGCTACAGCGGCGACTACGGCGCGTGGGAAGTGGCGGCGTTCGCGCGCAACATCACCAACGAGAAGAACCTCAAGGGCGTGATCGAGAACTACATGGCCGCGGTGTACAACGAGCCGCGCATCGTCGGCGTGTCGGTCGACGTGCATTGGCATTGATGCGCAAAAGGCCGGTAGTCCTGTAAAGCGGCTCCGGTCGGCCTCGGGCTCACGGCCGCGATGGCGCAGCCTGCCGGTTGGCGGGCTGCGCCGTCTCGCCTGCCCGTGTAGGAGCGGCTTCAGCCGCGACAGGATCTATCGGTAACGCCCGTCGCGGCTGAAGCCGCTCCTACAGAAGGCCGCTCCGCCATGGCAGCATTTGATACACCGCACAAATTTGTAGCGGCTATCTTCACACTCTGTTAAAGTCCGCGCCCAGCGCTGCCGGGTCCGGCAGCCAGGCACAGCCATCGCCATGCCTCCGGTCCGATTTCTTTCACGGAGCGATGCGCGTGCGCGTCAATTTGCTGCCCTTGTCTGTTTCCATTGCCGCCGTCCTGGCCTTGCACGCTGCAGCGCCCGCGCTGGCCGCCGAGGCCGATGCCGCCGATCCCACCACCCTGGACCGCATCGTCGTCACCGGCGAGAAACGTGCGCGCACGCTGCAGGACACCACCAGCAGCGTGGCGGTGACCACCCAGGCGCGGATCGAGCAGGAGAACCTGCAGAACCTCTACGAGGTGCTCAACCGCACCGCCAACGTGGCGCAGACCTACGGCGACAGCGGCTTCACCATCCGCGGCATCCGCGAGATCGATGGCGGCGGCGATGCGCCGCTGGCCACGGTCTACCTGGACGGCGCGGCGTTGCCGCAGAACGCGATCAGCTCGGCGCCGCTGAGCCTGTGGGACCTGCAGCAGGTGGAGATCCTGCGCGGGCCGCAGTCCACGCTGCAGGGCGAGAACGCGCTGGCCGGCGCGGTGATCCTGCGCACCGCCGAGCCGACCATGGACTGGGAGGGCAAGGTGCGGGTGCTGGCCTCCGATCCGTCCGACCGCACCCTGGCCGCGGCGTTCGGCGGTCCGATCGTGGCCGACGAACTGGCGTTCCGCGCCTCGGTCGAGCAGCGCAGCTTCGAGGGCTACAGCTGGAACGACACGCGCCAGGCCTCCGACGACGCGCTGCATGCGCTGACCTACCGCGGCAAGCTGCTGTGGACGCCGTCGGCGATCGAAGGATTGAAGGTCCAGCTCGGCTACACCAAGGCGCATCGCAACGGTCCGTACCTGTACGTGTACGTGCCCACCGACGAGGCGGACTACTTCAAGCGCCGCGTCAACCACGACAACACCCCGAACCGCAACGCCACCGACAGCGACATCGCCAACCTCAACGTCGATTACGCGATCGACGCGGCCTGGTCGCTGTCGGCGGTGACGGCGTGGAACAAGGTCGATATGGACAGCATCTGGGACGGCGACCGCAGCGCGGCGCAGATCGCCTATGCCCAGCGCCTGGCCACCACCCGCACCACCTCGCAGGAAGTGCGCCTGAACTACGACGGCCAGGCCGTGGACGGCCTGTTCGGGCTGTACTGGGCCAAGCACGACACCCAGAACGACGTGGTCAACCGCCTCGACGTGAATACCCCGCTCGCCACCATCACCCGCCTGCTGACCGGCGCCGGCTTCCCGGCCGCCAACGCGGCGGCGATCTCGGCCGCGTACGGCCAGGCGTTGCCGGTGATCCCGGTGCTGTACGTCAGCGACGCGCCGACCGTCTCGGAGAACCGTGCGCTGTTCGCCGACGGGCAGTGGCATGTGGGCGGCGGTTTCTCGCTGATCGGCGGCCTGCGCTACGACCGCCAGCGCTACGAGATGGCGTCCAGCACCACCGCGACCTTCGTCGGCACCTATCCCAGCGCCGCCAGTTTCGCCCGCCCGGGCACGGCGCTGTACCAGGCGATCACTGCGATCAATGCGGGCGTGGCCGGCATCGTCGATTCGGCCAGTGGCGAGGTGCCGGAGAACACGCGCGACTTCAGCGCGTTCCTGCCCAAGCTCGGCGCGCGCTACGAATGGAGCCCGGACCTGGCCGGCAGCCTGGTGGTGCAACGCGGCTACCGCTCCGGCGGCTCCAGCTTCAACACCGCGCGCAGCCAGGCCTTCGCCTACGACCCGGAATACACCTGGAACTACGAGGCCTCGCTGCGCTCGCAGTGGCTGGATGGGCGCCTGAGCGTCAACGCCAACGCCTACTACATCGACTGGAAGGACAAGCAGGTCTTCGCCTTCTTCGGCCTCAACGACTACGACTACAACACCGTCAATGCCGGCCGCGCGCACCTGTACGGCTTCGAGCTGGAACTCAGCCATCGGCTGGGCGAGGGCTTCGACTGGTACGCGTCGCTGGGCTACTCGCGCACCCGCTTCGACGAGTTCAAGACCGTGGCCGATGCCGAGATCACCGACTATGCCGGCCGCGAGTTCGCCTACGCGCCGCGTTGGACCGCAGCGGTCGGCGGCAACTGGCGCTTCGGCGCGGGCTGGGTCGCCAACCTCAACGCCAACTTCCGCGACAAGGTCTACACCGACATCGGCAGCGATGCGCCGCAGCTGGCCTCGCGCACCCTGCTCAACGCCAAGTTCGGCTACGAGAACCTGGACTGGAGCGCGTGGGTGTTCGCCAACAACCTGCTCGACAAGCAGTACATCCAGTACCGCTGGGCGGACCAGCCGATCGCCATCCTCGGCGCGCCGCGCGTGGTCGGCATCGGCTTCGAGGCGCGCTGGTAACCCCGCGATGGCCATGCATGCGCTGAGCACCGCCCTGTACCTGTTCGCTGCGCCGCTGGCGGCGCTGGCGTTCTACCTGGCCACCGCGCACCAGCGCCTGCGCCTGGGCTGGCGTGCGCAGGCGCGCGCGCTGCGCATGGCCGGCGTGCTGCTAGGCACGCTGGCGCTGATCGCGGCGATCGCCGCGCTCGGGGTGTGGGCGGGGACCTTCGCGGCGTTGAGCGCGCTGATGCTGGCCGCGGTCGCGCTGCCGTTCCTGGATGGGTGGCGGCAGCTGCGCGGAGGCCGCACCGATGTGGGCTAGGTGGCTGGCGGCGATCGTGCTCGGCCTGCCGCTGGCGGTGGGCGTGGTCGGGCTGTGCGTGCTGCTGTGGCCGGGCGCGCTGCAGGTGCATACGCTGCCCTGGTTGCTGCTGATGTTCCCGCTGTGGATCGGCGCGATGTCGCTGGCGTTCGTGTTCCGCAGCGGCGCGCGCGCCTGGCTGTGGCTGGGTGCGGCCACACTGGCGTGCCATGGCCTGCTGTACGCGTTGAAGGCCGCCGGCCTGGTGCAGGTGACGGCATGAAGGCGGCGACCTTGCGCCAGTTCCTGTCGGCGCACAGCTGGATGGGCCTGCTGGCCGGCATGGCCTTGTTCATCGCCTTCTACGTTGGCGCGATCACTGTGTTCACCCACGAGCTCAACGACTGGCCGCGCGCGCCGGTGCCCGCCGTTGCGGCGACGCAGACGTCGGAGCAGGCGGCGCAGGCGCTGCTGGATGCGGTGCTGGCGCGGCATCCGGCGTTGGCCGAATCGTTCTCGCTGATGCTGCCGGGCGAACACGGCGCACGGCCGCGGCTGTATGCGTTCGGGCCGGCGGCGCGGCCGTTCGGCGGCGCGGTGCAGTTCCAGTTCGGCGCGGACGGGCAACTGCTGCAACTGCCGCAGCGCAGCGGTTTCGTCGATTTCCTGTACGACCTGCATTTCACCGCCGGCTTGCCGCGCACCTTCGGCACCTACCTGTTCGGCGTGGTCTGCATCCTCTACGGCCTGGCGTTGGTCAGCGGCGTGGTGCTGTACGCGCCGGTGTTCCTGAAGGACCTGTTCGCGCTGCGCCTGGGACGCAACGTCAAGCGCGTGTGGCAGGACGCGCACAACGTGGTCGGCATGCTGTCGCTGCCGTTCCACGTGATCTTCGCCTGGTCCGGCGCGGTCCTGACGCTGGGCGTGCTGCTGCTGGCGCCATTCCAGTACCTGGTGTTCGACGGCAAGCTGATGCAGGTGCTGGAGCCGGATCTGGAGCTGACGCCGCACGTGCAGCCGGCGCACATCCAGGCGCCGCTGCTGCCGGTGGCCGACCTGCTGGCGCGGGCGCGCGCGGCCAGTCCGGGCTTCGCGCCGGAAAGCCTGTCCTTCCACGATGCCGGCGATGCCAATGCGCGCGTGGAGATCTACGGCCAGCACCCGCAGCGCCGGCTCAACACGCTGGCCGGCGTGGCCATGGACGCGGCCACCGGCAAGGTGCTGCGGGTGCTGGCGCCGCAGACCATGTCGCCGGGCGTGGCGTCGCTGCGCGGGCTGCAGGCGCTGCACTACGCCAATTACGGCGGCGCGCCATTGCAGTGGCTGTACTTCCTGCTCGGCCTGGGCGGCGCCTTCCTGTTCTACAGCGGCAACCTGCTGTGGGTGGAGGCGCGGCGCAAGCGGCGCCAGCTGGCGCAGCCATGGCGCACGCATGCGCTGGCGCGGCTGACGATCGGTGTCTGCCTGGGCTGCGTGGCCGGCGTCTCGGCGCTGTTCGTCGCCGCGCGGCTGCTGCCGCCGGGGCAGGAACGTTACGTGTACTACGCCGTGTTCGGACTGGGCGTGGCCTGGGCGCTGCTGCGGCCCACCGCGCGTGGCGCCTACGAACTGCTGCTGGCCTGCGCCGCGCTCACCGCGCTGGTGCCGCTGGCTGGGCTGCGCGGCGCTGGCGGCTGGGTGGCGCCGTGGAGCAGTCCGCTGCTGCTGGCGGTGGATGGCGCTGCCTTGGCCCTGGCCTGGGCGTACTGGCAGATGGCGCGCGCCACCTATCGCCGTGGTCGCCACGGCGATCCCAACAGCGTGTGGGCGCTGCCGGCGAAGGCCTGAGCCGCTCTACTTCCGCCGACGCACGGGCCGCTACGGCAACCGAGCTGCACACATGCTGTGGTGTGCCAGCCGCGACACGTCCACGCTGCGTCCCGTCGTTGGCAGGCGCCGCGCATCGCACGCATGCGCAGCGGACAAAAGTGGACAATCGTGCGCCAGTGATTTCTCATGTACGCCGAAGTCGAAGTCTGCAGCGTTGGCGCTGGGCGTCGTACGGTGAATTGTGTGACAGCCGCCGCGTTCTGTTCCACGCTGCCGCGTACAGGGGATCGCATGCACCAACGCTACGAAGGACCGCCGGAGGCGCCGTCCGGCGAGGACTACGCCAGGCAACTGCATCAAGGCTTTGCCGCGCTGCGCTTCGACCCGCCGCTGGAACAGGCATATCGCCGCTACACCGCATCGACGATGGGCTTCGCGCAACGCGTGGCGGCCTCGCTCGGGGTGCTGATCGCGCTGGCGTTGCTGGCCTGGGACGCGCTGCATTTCGGCTGGTCGGGCAGCACCGGGCTGGTCGGCTATGCGGTGGCGGTGCGCGCGGCCACCTTGCTGGCGTTGCTGTGGGTGGCGGTGGCGATCCATCGCGCGCAGGCGCACGGGCCGGGCCGGGCGGCGCTGTTGCTGCTGATCGGCGGCACCGGGCTGGTGCTGTCGAGCATCGGCTATCCGCCGCAGGAACTGCGCTATGCCGCCGCGGTGATGACCCTGGTGATCGTCGCCGGTTTCTTTCCGCTGGGCCTGGCGCTGTGGCAGAGCGTGGCGGTGGCGCTGACGCTGTGCGCGATCAGCGCCGCGGCCGCGCATCTGTTGCTGGACGGTCCGGCGCGGGATGCCTACCTGCGGCTGCAATGGCTGTTGTGGGCGGCGGTGCCGGTCGGCGCGATCGGCGGCTACCTGCGCGAGCATTCGCGGCGCGAGGGTTTCCTGCAACGTCGGGTGCGCGACGACGAGGCCTTGCGCGACGCCCTCACCGGCCTGGGCGATCGCCGCCGTTTCGACGAGCACCTGGCGGTGGCGCTGGCCGAGACCCGGCGCCTGCAGCGCGGGCTGGCATTGATCCTGGTCGAACTGGATGGATACGCCGCCTTCGTGCAGCGCTACGGCGCGCGCGAGGCCGACCGCGCCGTGGTGGATGTGGCCGAGGTGCTGCAATGCCTGCTGCGGCCGATGGACGTGACCATGCGCATCGCCGCCGACCGTTTCGCGCTGGTGCTGTACGACGCCAGCGGCGCGCACCTGCGCCAGGTGGCGCCGGCGTTGCGCGACATGGTCGAGCTGCTGGCGATCGCGCACGCCGACATGGCCAACCAACAGCTCGGCGTCAGCGTCGGCGCCCTGCTCGCCACGCCCGCCGACACCGCCGCAACCCTGATGCAACGTGCCGAAGCGCTGCTGCAGCGCGCGCGCATCGGCGGCGGCAACCAGGTGGTGCTGGCCGAGGACACGGGTTGGTAACATCGCCGGTGTCGGCGCCGGCCGGGATGGCACGGCGAGGCTGACCGCGGACGTTTCGGCCTTTTGCGCAATGGAGGCTTTCCATGCAGATACGCAAGATCGCGCTGGCCCTTGTGATCCTGGCGGCGGCGGTGGTGCAGGGGTGTGTCGCGCTGGACCTGCTTCCGCCCAACCCCGTTTCCAAGGCGATCGACCGCAACGACGATGCCGACCGCCTGCGCGAGAAGATGCAGCAGGCGGGACTCGGTGCGGTGACGCAGGTGCGCCGAATGGAGCATGCCTGCAAGCCGCCCGATGAGCCGATGCAGCGGGATTATTCCTATTTCTATGTGGCCGATGTGGCGAAGGTTCCCGACGCGTTCTGGACCAGCAAGGCGGCGCAGCAACACTGGCAGCGCGGGCCGGCGCAAGCCGCACTGCGGCAGGACGCGCTGCGCACCGCGCTGGGCTTCAACGATCTACCGGAATGCCCGTGGCTTCCCAGTCAGGCGGACATGAATTCGCCGCGCTTCATGCTGTCGTTCCTGCACATCGCGTCGAGCGACGGTGGGGCGGTGGACCCCTCCTGGCATGAAGTCAACGAGGTCGGCATGCTGGCCTACGATACCCAGACTTCCAAACTCTATTATCTTTCTGCCAGCTTGTGAGTGGAATGGCGTGGCGCCACGCGCAGGAACAGTGCGCGATGGCCGCCTGATGTCCTGCACGTCGTAGGAGCGGCTTCAGCCGCGACAGGATGTTCAGTCAGTGCCTGTCGCGGCTGAAGCCGCTCCTACAAAAGCGCATGCAATCTCGATGGAAGACGCTCAAGCCGCGCCGTCGGGTGCCTGCCATCGGCCGCCTCAGAACGTCCCGCGTTGCACGAACGGCACCTGCTGGTACAGGCGCCGCTCGCCGCCGCGCGGGTCGTGCGCCAGGCGGCTGTCGGCGTCGAACAGCATGGTCTCGCGCTGGGCCAGCGAATACGGTTCCCAGCGCGGCAGGCCGGCGTGGTTGGGATCGCCGTGGCGGGCGAAGGCGAGCAGCGCCTCGCTCATCGCATCGGCCATGCGCTGCGCCTGCGCACCGTCGCCGGTGCGCGACCCGGGCTGGCGGATGTTGTCGAACACCAGCGGGATGTCCAGGGTGTGGAAGGCGCCGAACTTGCCGCCGTCCAGCGGCGAGCCCCAATCGAGTTGATAGGCCCAGGTCGGCGCGCCCTGCCGGGCGCGCGCCTCGGCTTCCTCGATCGCGCCGCGCCACGAGCGCCCGGCCGTGGTCGCGGCGAAGAACACCTCGCTCGGCGTGTAGTGCGGATACAAGCGCCGGTATTCGGCGATCACCACCTGCGGCAGCAGGTCCACATACTGCTCCTGCTCCAGTTTGGCCGGCAGCGTGTCCCAGGTCAGCGCGAAGTTGGCCGGATCGTTGCCGAGGAAGGCGCGGGTCTCGTCGTGGGTGTTGCCGATCACCATCGGAATCCGCGCCGATTGCGGCGGCGCGTCCGGCCAGAACGGATGCCGGTGCAGCACCTGCGCATCCAGCACCGGGCCCAGGTACAGGGAGGTGGTCTCCACCCGCGATGGATCGCGCGTGCGCGTGGCCTCGAGCAGGCGCTGCATGGGCAGGGTGCGTAACGCGTCCAGGCGCGCGGGATCGAGCTCCAGCGCCTGCAGCAGCAATTGCGCGCGCTGCGTGGCCGCGCGCGGCCCGGCGGCGGTGACCTGCTGGCCGCTCATGGTCCACGCGCGGTGGAACAGGCCCTGCGCGGCCGGCATCGCCATCAGCGTGGCGATCTTGGCGCCGCCGCCGGACTGGCCGAACACGGTGACATTGCCGGCATCGCCGCCGAACTCGGCCGCATGCGCGCGCACCCACTGCAGCGCCTGCACCAGGTCGAGCTGGCCGACATTGCCGGACGCGGCGAACGCGGTGCCGCCGAGCTGCGCCAGGTACAGGTAGCCGAAGGCGTTGAGGCGATGGTTGATGCTGATCACCACCACGTCGCCGCGCCGGCACAGGCGCGCGCCGTCGTACAGCGGATCGCTGCCGGAGCCGTTGTTGTAGGCGCCGCCGTGGATGTAGAACAGGATCGGGCGCCTTGCGCCGTCGCGCAGGGCGGGCGTCCACACGTTGAGGAACAGGCAGTCCTCGCTGACCGGGTCGAGCTTGAGCTGCGGCGCGGACGCGGCGTAGCCGGTGCAATCGCGCACGCCGCGCCACGGGTGTTCCGGCAGCGCCGGCTGGAAACGGCGCTGTGCGGTGTCGGCGCCGTAGGGAATGCCCTTGAACACCTGCACGTCCTGATCGCGGTAGCCGCGGATGCGTCCGCTGCGGGTGCGCGCCAGCGGCGCATCCGCCGCCGGGCGTGTGGCCGCGGCAGCGGCGCCGCCAAGGGGCAGGGCACCGCCCAAGGCCAGGGCGCCGAGCGCGCTGCCATGCAGGAAGCGGCGCCGGCCGTGGTCGGCGGGGGCCGGTGGCGCGACGGTGGCGGATTCGCTTGGTGGCGGGGAGTCGGGTGTCTTCATGCGTAGTGGAGTCCGAGTGCGAGCGTGGCCGGTGGCGGGCGATCGCCCGCGGCGGCGGAAAGGGGCGGCCGGGCGCGGTCCGGCAAGGCGGTTGTGCTGCGCGGCGGTGCGCGGCGCGGCTGGGAGGGACCCGCATGCGCGTGTCCGCTCATCGGGCGCGGCCTGCGGCGTGCGGCATCGCGGCGGTTAGCGCGCAGGGGCGGCCGGTGGGATCGGTGCCAGCGCGTCCGTGCCGCCCTGCACGCTGCGCATCCAGGCCAGCGCCAACGACGGCCAGGCCGCCAGCGGCAGCCCGCCGATCCCGCGCGTGCCGAAGCCATGGCCGCCATGTGCGAACAGATGCAGTTCCGCCGGCACCCCGGCCTGGCGCAGCGCCGCGTAGAACAGCAGGCTGTTCTCCACCGGCACCACCCGGTCGTCCTGCGCATGCACCAGGAAGGTTGGCGGCATCGCCGCGGTCACGCGGTTCTGCAGCGAATAAGCGGTCATCGTGGCGGCATCGGGGTGCTTGCCGAGCAGGCGCAGGCGCGAGCCGGTGTGCGCGGCGGTCCCGCTGCCCATGTCGATGACCGGATACAGCAACAGCAGGAAGTCGGGCCGCGCGCTGAGCCGGTCGATCGCGTCGCGCGCCGGGTAGACGCGGTCGTCGTAGCGGGTGCCGAGGCTGGCGGCGACGTGGCCGCCGGCGGAGAAGCCGATCGCGCCGACCCGGTGCGGGTCCACGCCGTAGTCGGCGGCGCGCGCGCGGATCAGCCGCAGCGCGCGCTGCGCGTCGGCCAGCGGCAGGTCGCGCTGCGCCGCCGCGTCCGCGCCGGCGGCCTCGGCGTCGGGCAAGCGATAGCGCAGCACGAACAAGGTGATGCCGGCTTGTTCGGCGAAGATCGGCAGCAACGCGGTGCCTTCCTTGTCCAGCACGATGCGCGCATAACCGCCGCCGGGCGCGACCAGCAGCGCGCTGCCGTTCGGCGTCTTCGGCCGGTACACCACGAGGTAAGGCTGGTAGCGGCCGCTGATGCTGCGGTCGGGCAGCGCCGGATCGTCGCTGCGCTCGACGATGCGCGCCTGCTCCGGGCCTGGCGCGGAGCCGGGCGCCGACCCTGGCCACAGCGGGATGCGCGCCGCCTGCTCGGCGGCGGTTTCGCTGCTCGGGTGCTCGGCTGCCGGCGCGGGACCGGCTAGGCCAAGCGCCAGTGCCAGCAACGCGCCCAGCGCGCCGAGCCGGCGCTGGCGCCAGGCCAGCGCTCGCGCGCCGGCCGCATGTCCCAGGATCTGGCGCCAGGCCCGGTCCTGCCGGCCGCCGCCGTCGATGCCGCCGTCGACCGCATCCGCATCCGCATCCGCGATGCCGCTGTGTCCCGTTGTCGTCGTGTTCCGCATCCGTCGCCCTCCCAGGTCAAGGATGTGCAGCTAATCCGCTCGCACGGCCCCGCGCAAGCGACGGACGGGTGTGCAGGACGGGTCGGTCACAGCGTTTGCGCGAATGCCCAATCCCGAATGCCCAATCCCGGCGTTTTGCCGCACCGCACATTGCCAATGACACCGGTTTACCATATACAACTGCACAATGCGCTGTCGATGCGCGATGCAGCAATCCCCCGATTCCACTCTTGCGGAGATGCCCTTGAGCACTCATTCCGGCCCTTCGGATACGCCACCGTCCGCGTTGGCCGACATCGCGGCCCGCTTCGTCCAGGCCCGCCAGCAGGGCGCCGCGCTGCCCGCGTTCCCCGGCACCATTCCCGACGACCTGGAGACCGCCTATCGCGTGCAGGACCTGGCGATCGCGCAGTGGCCGGACCGGGTGGTCGGCTGGAAGGTCGGCTACATCGCCGCCGAACGCCGCGACCATTCCGGCGACGAACGCCTGCTCGGCCCGATCTTCGCGCGCAACCTCTGGGATGCCACCGGTGGAACAACGGACATCCCGGTCTTCGTCGGCGGCTTCGGCGCGGTCGAGGCCGAGTACGTGATGCGCCTGGACGCGGACGTGCCGGCCGACCAGGTGCACTGGACCCCGGAACAGGCCGCGCAGGTGCCGTCCACCTTGTTCATCGGCGTGGAGGTGGCCAGCAGCCCGCTGGCCACGATCAACCAGTTGGGGCCGCGCGTGGTGATCTCCGACTTCGGCAACAACAACGGCCTGCTGCTGGGGCCGGAGGTCGCCGGCTGGACCACGCTGGACGAAGCGGCGCTGCTGGCGGAAACCTGGATCGAGGGCCAGCGCGTCGGCACCGGTGGTGCCACGCTGTTGCCGGGCGGGCTGCGCGCGGCGTTCGCGTTCGCGCTGGCGCGTTCGGCGCGGCGCGGCCGGCCGCTCAGGCGCGGCGACCTGATCGCCACCGGCAATGCCACCGGCATCCACGACATCGCCATCGGCCAGCACGCGACGATCCGTTTCGAGGGCTACGGCGAATTGCAGTGCAGGGCGGTCGCGGCCTGAGCCGCGGCACGCCGACCAACGCGCGGGAGGGCGCAGCATGATCACTCGTAGAGGTTTCCTGGGCGCAGGCCTGGCCGCGGCCGCCGCCGCGCCGCTGGGCGCGCTGGCGCAGGCCGGCGGCGGCGGCCGGCTGCTGACCGCCACCGACGTGCACGTGGCCGATTACCCCACCGTGGAGGCGGTGCGCTGGTTCGGCCAGACCCTGGAGCGACAGACCGGCGGACGCCTGAAGCTGCGCCAGTACCACTCCGGCCAGCTCGGCCGCGAAGCCGAGGCGATCGACATGGCCCGCTTCGGCGCCATCGACATCACCCGCGTGTACTCCGGCGCGCTGAACAACACCTTCCCGCTGACCCAGGCGCTGTGCCTGCCGTACGTGTTCGACTCGGTGGCGCACCTGCGCCGCGCGATCGACGGCCACGTCGGCGACAGCATCCTCGCCAGCTTCGCGCAGCGCGGCCTGGTCGGCCTGGCGATCTACGATTCCGGCGCGCGCTGCTTCTACAACACCAAGCACCCGCTGCGCGAGCCCAAGGACCTGCACGGACTCAAGCTGCGCGTCGCGTCCTCGGACATCTTCCTCAAGCTGATGCACATGCTCGGCGCCAACCCGACGCCGATGTCGCTGGGCGAGACCTTCTCGGCGATGGAGACGCACATGATCGACGGCGCCGAGAACAACATGCGCAGCTTCCAGTCCAGCCGCCACTTCGAGGCCGCCCGCTACTGGTCGCAGAGCGAACATTCCTATGCGCCGGACGTGCTGGTGATGTCGCGGCGCAGCTTCCAGGCGCTGTCGCCGGGCGACCGCGCGCTGGTGGTGGAGACCGCGCGGCAATCGGTGGCGGTGATGCGCCAGCTGTGGGACACCTCCGAGGCCAAGGCCCGGCAGGACGTGATCGACTACGGGGTGGAGCTCAACACCGTGGACATGCCCGCCTTCCGCAAGGCCGCCGCGCCGCTGCTGGCCGAGTACCGGCGGCAGCCGGAGATCGAATCCCTGTACCGCCGCATCCGCGATTTCGCTTGAGGCCATCCCAATGACCGACCCCGCCCTCGCCGTCCCGGTGGCGCCGCTGCAGCGGCTGCTGGACCGGATCGCCCACCTCGCCATCGGCCTCGCCGCCGCCGCCCTGCTCGGGCTGGTGGTGGTGCAGGGCTGGCAGGTGTTCACCCGCTACGTGCTCAACGATTCGCCGAGCTGGACCGAACCGGTGACGCTGCTGCTGCTGAGCACCGCGATGAGCCTGGGCGCGGCCGCCGGCGTGCACACCCGGCGCCATTTCGGCTTCTTCCTGCTGGCCGAGAAGCTGCACGCGCGCCTGCGCCGCGGCGTCGACCTGCTGCGTCCGCTGCTGATCGTCGCCATCGGCGCGGTCATCGCCTGGTGGAGCGGCGTGCTGCTGCTGGATGGGCTGGACATCAAGATGGCCGGCGCGCGATTGCCGCAAAGCATCAACTACCTGCCGCTGGCGCTCGGCGGCGCGCTGATGAGCGTGTTCGCGCTGCACCAGGCGTGGCAGGTGCTGCGCCCGGCCACTGCCGAAGGAGCGAACTGAACCATGGCCATCGCACTCCTGCTCGGGCTGTTCGTGCTGTTGCTGTTGATCGGCGTGCCGGTGGCGTATGCGCTGGGCGCCGCGGCGCTGGCGACGATCCTGTACCTGGACCTGCCGGCGATCGTGCTGGTGCAGCAGATCTCCGCCGGCAGCGGCTCGGCGTCGCTGATCGCCATTCCGCTGTTCATCTTCGCCGGCGAACTGATGTTGCGCGGCGGCATCTCCGAGCGCCTGATCGCGCTGGCGTCCTCGCTGGTCGGGCGCATGCGCGGCGGCCTGGGCCAGGTCAGCGTGCTGTCCTCGCTGTTCTTCGGCGGCGTGTCCGGTTCGGCCATCGCCGACGTCTCGGCGGTCGGCGGCACGATGATTCCGCAGATGATCAAGCGCGGCTACGACCGCGACTACGCGGTCAACGTCAGCATGACCGCGGCGCTGGTGGCGCTGCTGGTGCCGCCCTCGCACAACCTGATCCTGTTCTCGGCCGCGGCCGGCGGCGGCCTGTCGATCGCGGACCTGTTCGCGGCCGGCATCATGCCGGCGCTGCTGATGACCGCGGCGATGATGATCACCGGCTATGCGGTGGCGCGTTCGCGCGGCTACGGCACCGAGGCGTTCCCGGGCTGGCGCGCGGTGGCGCTGCGCCTGATCGGCGCGCTGCCGGGCCTGGGCCTGGTGGCGCTGATCTTCGTCGGCATCCGCGCCGGCATCTTCACCGCGGTGGAGAGCGCGGCGATCGCGGTGGTGTACGCGCTGCTGGTCACCGCGCTGCTGTACCGGCAACTGCGCTGGGCCGAGTTCTTCGCCGCGGTGACGCATGCCGCGCGCACCACCGGGGTGATCCTGTTCGTGATCGCCACCGCGGCGGTGTTCGGCTGGCTGCTGGCCTTCCTGCAGGTGCCGGCGGCGGCGGTGCACCTGCTGCAGTCCATCGCCCACAGCCAGCACACCGTGCTGCTGATGATCGTGGTGATGCTGCTGTTGCTGGGCATGTTCATGGACCTGGCGCCGAAGATCCTGATCTGCACGCCGATCTTCCTGCCGGTGGCCAAGGCCTACGGCATCGACCCGATCCATTTCGGGCTGGTGATGGTGCTGGCCGGCGGCATCGGCCTGATCACCCCGCCGGTGGGCTCGGTGCTGTTCATCGGCACCTCGATCGGACAGATCACCGTCGCCCAGAGCATGCGCACGATCTGGCCGTTCTGGCTGGCGGCGCTGTGCGTGCTGCTGATCGTGGCGTTCTTCCCGGAACTGTCGCTGTGGCTGCCGCGCGCGCTGCGCGGGTGAGCCATCGCCGCGCCCCGGCGTCGTGCGCCGGCGGCGTGGATTTCCGCCAATTCCGCCATCGCGCGTGGAGTGAACATGACTACCGGTAGAATCCGACCTCTTCCGTCCGGTTTTCCGTCCATGGCGCCGAGCAAACCCCCTTCCGCCGATGTCCACGCTTCCGTCCACGGCAAGGCGGCGACGATCAACGACATCGCGCGTTTGTCCGGGGTGTCGAAGAAGACGGTGTCGCGGATCATCAACAACTCGCCATTGGTGCGCAAGGACACGCGCGAGAAGGTCGAGGCGCTGATGCGCGAGGTCGGCTACGCGCCGGACCCGCTGGCGCGCGGGCTGGCGTTCCGCCGCTCGTTCCTGATCGGCATGGTCTACGACAACCCCACCGCGCAGTACATCGTGGACATGCAGTACGGCGCGCTGGACGCGCTGCGCGGCTCCAGCTTCGAACTGGTGGTGCATCCCTGCGACAGCCGCAGTCCCGGCTACATCGAGGGCGTGCGCCGCTTCGTGCAGCAGCAGAAGCTGCACGGGGTGATCCTGGTGCCGCGCGCCTCCGAGGACCAGGCGCTGGCGGACATGCTCGCCGGCATCGGCGTGCGCTACACCCGCATCGCCTCGCTGCCGCTGGACGACACCTCGCAGATGGTGGTCACCCACGACCGCGACGGCGCCGCCGAGGCCGCCGACTACCTGCTGTCGCTGGGCCACCGCGACATCGCCCTGATCACCGGCCCCAGCGCCTACCGCTCCGCGCACGAGCGCACCGCGGGCTTCATCGACGCGCTGACCCGGCGCGGCATCGAACTGCCGCCGGAGCGCATCGTCGAGGCCGGCTACACCTTCGAATCCGGCGTGGCCGCGGCCGAGAAGCTGCTGCTCGGCAAGCGCCGCCCGAGTGCGATCTTCACTGGCAACGACGAGATGGCGGCCGGCGTGTACAAGGTCGCGCTGCGCGCCAACATCAACATCCCGCGGCAACTGTCGATCATCGGCTACGACGACAGCCCGCTGGCCTCGCGCCTGTGGCCGTCGCTGACCTCGGTGCGCCGCCACACCCGCGACACCGGGCGCACCGCCGCGGCGATGCTGATCCAGCCCGAAGGCACCCCGGCGCTGGCGATCGCCAGCGTGCGCCCGCACCTGATCGTGCGCGACTCCTGCCAGCCGCCGGAAGACTGAAAGCGCGGCACCCGTCCGCTGCGCGGGCAGATGCCCCCAAGGTTCTGCGTCGCAGAACCTTGGGCCCCGGGCGTCGAGCCTGCCCAATCCCCGCGCCTTCGGCGCGCCCCCTTTACCAAAGGGGGCTTTTCTCCAGACGGGATGCGGCAATCGTCGCCAAGAAGATCGGCCTGCCCGATATGTCGCCGTGTCCTGTGTCCTGCAGTGCCAGCGGCGCGCGGCGCCGATTGCGCGTCCAAACTCTCCGCCGCTGGCCCCCGAATCCCCAATCCCGAATCCCAGCCTTTCGTGCACTGCGCAATGACACCGGTTAACCAGGGTGGCTAGAATGTCGCTCCTGCGGGCTGCCGCGCACCCCTGCTTGCTCCGGAGATCCCCATGTCCCTGTACTGCAAGACCCACTACGCCACCCATCCCGACGCCATCAAGGGCGCCAGCAACGACCAGTTGCGCGAGCTGTACCTGCTCGACGGCCTGTTCGTGGACGACGCGCTCACCCTCAAGTACACCCACTACGAGCGCTTCGTGCTCGGCGGCGCGGCGCCCGTGGGCAAGACCCTGCAGCTGCCCGTGCAGACCGAACCCGCGTCGGCCGCCGGCCACCCGTTCCTGGAGCGGCGCGAGCTGGGCGTGATCAACGTCGGCGCCGGGGCCGGCACGGTCACCGTGGACGGGACCGCCTACGCGCTGGGCCCGAAGGACGGGCTGTACGTGGCGATGGGCAGCAGCGAGGTCAGCTTCGCCTCCGACGACGCGGCCACCCCGGCCCGGTTCTACCTGGCCTCGACCCCGGCGCATGCGCGCTTCGAGACCAAGCGGCTTTCGATCAAGGACGCGGTGGCGCTGGACCGCGGCGCGCTGGAGACCAGCAACGAGCGCACCATCTACCAGTACATCGTGCCGGCCACCTGCCCGTCCTCGCAGCTGCTGCTGGGCCTGACCGTGCTCAAGCCGGGCAGCGTGTGGAACACCATGCCGCCGCACCTGCACGACCGCCGCAGCGAGGTCTATTTCTACTTCGACCTCGGCGCCAACGACCGCGTCTATCACTTCATGGGCGAGCCCGACGCGCAGCGCCATCTCGTGGTGCAGAACCAGGAAGCCGTGGTGTCGCCGCCGTGGTCGATCCACATGGGCGCCGGCACCAGCAACTACGCCTTCATCTGGGCGATGGGCGGCGAGAACCTCGACTACACCGACATGCACGTGCTGGACATCTGCCAGCTCAAGTAGGCGTGCGCGCCACCGGCGCCGCGCCGTTCCATCGCATCCGCATCACCCTCAGGGAGCATCCGCAATGACGAATCCGTTCAGTCTCGAAGGCAAGGTCGCGCTGGTCACCGGCGCCAACACCGGCCTGGGCCAGGGCATCGCGTTGGCGCTGGCGCAGGCCGGCGCCGACATCGCCGCCGCCGGTATCCAGGCGCCGACCGAGACCGAGGAAAAGGTCACCGCGCTGGGCCGCCGCTTCGTCGCCATCGAGGCCAACCTGATCAGCATCGCGCCGGTGCAGCGCATCCTCGACGAGACCCTGGCCGGGCTCGGCCGCCTCGACATCCTGGTCAACAACGCCGGGCTGATCCGCCGCGCCGACGCGGTCGACTTCAGCGAGCAGGACTGGGACGACGTGATGAACGTCAACATCAAGTCCGCGTTCTTCATGTCGCAGGCCGCCGGCCGCCACTTCATCGCCCAGGGCCGCGGCAAGATCATCAACATCGCCTCGATGCTGTCGTTCCAGGGCGGCATCCGCGTGCCTTCGTACACCGCCAGCAAGTCCGGCATCGCCGGCATCACCCGCCTGCTGGCCAACGAGTGGGGCGCCAAGGGCGTCAACATCAACGCCATCGCCCCGGGCTACATGGCCACCGACAACACCGCGCAGCTGCGTGCCGACGCGGCCCGCAACCAGTCGATCCTGGACCGCATCCCGGCCGGGCGCTGGGGCGTGCCGGAGGACCTGGGCGGCACCGCCGTGTTCCTGGCCAGCAGCGCCTCGGACTACGTCAACGGCACGGTGATCCCGGTCGACGGCGGCTGGCTCGCCCGCTGACGCTCTTCCTTCCCCCACCGGGGGAAGGTGCCCGAAGGGCGGATGGGGGTACGCCCGCCGCCGCCCCATCCCGGCCAAACCTGTCCACATCACCCAATCCCCACGAGGACCCCCCATGAAAATCGCTCTAATGAACGAATTCAGCCAGGCCGCCAAGAACCCGGTGATCCTGCAGCAGCTCAACGACGTCGCCGCCGCGCAGGGCCACAGCGTGTTCAACGTCGGCATGGACGGCGACAACGACCATCGCCTGACCTACATCCACCTGGGCATCTGCGCCGGCCTGCTGCTCAATGCCAAGGCGGTGGATTTCGTGGTCGCCGGCTGCGGCACCGGGCAGGGCGCGATGATGTCGCTCAACGCGCACCCGGGCGTGTTCTGCGGCTACTGCATCGAACCCACCGACGCCTACCTGTTCGCCCAGGTCAACAACGGCAACGCGCTGGCGCTGGCCTTCGCCAAGGGCTACGGCTGGGGCGCGGAAATCAACGTGCGCTACATCTTCGAGAAGGCCTTCAGCGGCGAGCGCGGCATGGGCTATCCGGCCGAGCGTCGCGAATCGCAGCAGGCCAATGCCGGCATCCTGACCCAGGTCAAGCAGGCCCTGGCCAAGTCCTACCTGGACGGCTTGCGCGCGCTGGATCCGGAGCTGGTCAAGCAGGCGGTCGGCGGCGCGCGTTTCCAGCAGTGCTTCTTCGCCAACGCGCAGGACGCGGAGCTCCGCGCCTTCGTCGCCGGCGTGCTGGGCAAGCCGGAAGCCGCCGCGGCCTGATCGCATCACGCCCCCCTCTCCCGCGGGAGAGGGGCATGGGTGAGGGCCGAAGGCTCCTGCCACCCGCTGGCGCCGCTACCCCGCTCGCCGTGGCGGCGGCGCCAGCGCAGACGTCGCGCACCGGAGTCCACCATGCGCCTGTTCGTGTCCGTCGTGTTGTGGTTGCTCTGCACCGGGATCGCCTGTGCAGCACCGCAGCGCGTGTTCATCGCCGGCGATTCCACCGCGGCCGACTACGGCCCCGAGCGCGCGCCCCAGGCCGGCTGGGGCCAGGCCCTGCAGGGCTATCTGGATCCGGCCGCCTGGCAGGTGCGCAACCATGCCAAGGGTGGGCGCAGTGCGCGCAGCTTCATCGCCGAGGGCCGCCTCGACGCGATCGCCAGGGAGCTGCGTCGCGGCGACGTGCTGCTGATCCAGTTCGGGCACAACGACGCCAAGGTCGAAGACCCGAACCGCTACGACGATCCGCAGCAGGCCTATCCGCACGCTCTGTCGCGCTACGTGGCGCTGGCCCGCGACAAGGGCGCCACGCCGATCCTGCTCACGCCCGCCGCGCGCCTGCTGTACGACGTCGGCTCCTTGCTCGACACGCACGGGCTGTACACCCAGGCGGTACGGCGCCTGGCCGCCGAGCAGCAGGTGGCGTTGATCGATCTCAATGCCAGCAGCAGCGCCTGGATTCGCGCGCTGGGCGAACAGGCAGCCAGGCCGTATTTCCTGTTCGTGCCGGAACAGGGCAAGGCCGACGGCACCCATTTCAGCCACGCCGGCGCAGCGGCGGTGGCCTGCCTGGTGGTGCGCGACTGGGCGGCCTTGCAGCCGGCGTTGAAGACCCAGCTGCGCCGCGACATCGACTGCGGGATGCCCGCTGGCAGCACGGCGGCACTGCCGCAGCCGCCGGTCGCGCACCTGGCGGCGCCGACATCGCGCGTGGTGCACGAGCGCGATCTGGCCCGCACGCAACCCGGCCCGCACGGCGGGCCAGGCGACACCACCGCCTATCCGTTCTTCGCCGACGCCCCCGGCCTGGCCTTCGTGCTGCGCAAGCGCGTGCTGCACAAGGGCGCCGGCATCGGCCTGCATCTGCACGACAAGGACGAGATCTACTACATCGTCAGCGGCCGCGGCCTGTACGCGCTGGATGGCCGGCAGTACGACGTCGGCCCCGGCCACGCGTTGCTGACGCGGCCGGGCAGCACGCATGCGTTGCAGCAGGTGGGCGAAGACGATCTGGTGGTGATGCTGGCGTATCCGGTCGCAACGCCCGCTGGCGCCCACTGAACGACAGACGGCGGCGGCGATCGCCTAAGGGCGTGCACCGCTCGCCGCGGCCAAGCTTCCCGACGCGACGTGCTGGCGGGCCCGTTCATTCCGCCATCGCCGCCTCGCGCTCGGCGGAAATCGGGAACAGTGTGCGGCCGATGGCCTGGGCGGTTTCCAGGTGCGCTGCGGGGTCCTGCACCTCGGAGTCCGCCAGCAACGTGGACGACAGCACCCGCGCGCCGCAGTAGTCGAAGATGCCGTGGTCGATCTGCGTCTTCATCGCGTCGGCATAGCCATGCCGGGCATAGGTCGGGGCATCCGCGCCGGCGACGCCGAGCAGGTGCACCTGCAGATGCCGCAGCTTCTTCACCAACCCGCCTTGGGAACTGAAGTCGAAGGCCCAGCCATTGCTGAACACCCGGTCGATCCATCCCTTCATCAGGCCCGGCATGGACCACCAGTAGACCGGATACACCAGCACCAGCGCCTGGTGGCGGTCGATCCTGGCCTGCTCGCCGAGCACGTCGGGCGGTGGCGATGCCTGGGTGCGGTGCACCGCGAGGTCGGCGACGGTGAAGCGTGGATCGAACCTCTCCGCCGCCAGGTCCGCGACTTCGAAGCCATGCCCGGCGGAGGCGATGCCCTGGCCGACGCGCCGGGCGACGCCGTGGGTGAGCGAACCCGGTTCGGGGTGGGAGACGACGATGAGTGCGCGCATCGGGATTCCTGGGATGGCAAGGCGACGGACGTGGTAATATACGTTTAGTAACCTACTTTTGGTATATTGTCGATGTCAACCGGCTCCGCTCCGTCCGCGCCCCCTCGACCAGCCCGCCCCCGGCTGGCACGCGAAGACCGCCACCGGCAGTTGCTGGACGTCGCCTGGCGGCTGGTGCGCGACGAGGGAACCGATGCGCTGACGCTGGGGCGGCTGGCCGAGCAGGCCGGCGTCACCAAGCCCGTGGTGTACGACCATTTCCAGTCGCGGGAAGGCCTGCTGGCGGCGTTGTATCTGGAGTACGACGCGCGCCAGAGCGCCCTGCTCGACGAGGCGCTGGCCGCCAGCGAACCGAGCCTGGCCAGCCGAGCGATGGTGATCGCGTCGTCCTTCGTCGGTTGCGTGCTGTTGCAGGGGCGCGAGCTCCCGGGCGTCGCCGCGGCGCTGGTCGGCTCCCCGGCGCTGGAGAAGGTCAAGCGCGATTGGGAGGCCGCGTTCCTGGACAAGTGCCGCAGCGTGCTGGCGCCGTTCGCGCCGGGACACCCGATCGCGCCGGCCGCGCTGCGCGCCATGCTCGGTGCCGCCGACGCGCTGTCCTATGCCGCCGCCGCTGGCGAGATCAGCGCCGAACAGGCGCAGCAGGAACTGTTCGCCATCATCGTGGCGATGGTGGAGCGGAGCCGGACGGCGGTCGCTGTCCCGGCCGCGCCTGCCCGGGCGCGCAAGCGGCCGTGAACCGCTGGACTGCGGACGCCGGGTCCACGCGAGGCGCATGAAACGGCGCCGGCGGCGCGCCGGCTGTCAACGCACGCAATGTCGCGGCGCCACCCGCCACTCGCCCAGTGCCGCAGCCGTTCGCTGAAACCTGCACCTGTGCGCCGCCCGGCGGGCAGGCCGTGATCGCCTCGGCGAGCGGCGCAGCCACTGGCTGCGGCACGCTCCACGCGCCAGCGGCGTTTCGGCCGTTAGAGGCGGCTAGCGGCTCCCGTTCAACAGGCCCTGCGCCTCCTGCGAGTCCGCACGATAGCGGAACTGGGCGCTGTCGGCCGGCTGGAAGGTGGGCCCGCGCAGCAGAAAGACATACTGGGTATGGGTCATCGCGCGCTGCATCTGTCCCAGGCTGTAGTGCCACATCTGCCACTCGGGAACCACCAGCGTGGCCGGTACCTTGGCGGAGGTGGAGGTCACGACCCGATCCACCTGCAGGTGGTAGCGGATCAGATTCGGACCACCGGGGCCGGTCCGTGCCTGTGGATCGGTCACCGGCTTGCCCTGCGCATCGACCATGTCCACGGCCGTGACCGTGGCCAGCAGCACGTGGTCGGTCTTGGCCAGCAAGGCATCCAGCGGCATCGGCACGATCGAGGTCGACCACGCCGGTGCGGCCACCGCCAGTGCCAGCAACAGCATCCATCGCGTCATCGCATGCTCCAAGGTGCGTCGCGGCGCGCCGCTCCAGCGACGATACCGGCCGATCGTCACACGTCGCCGTCGCGGCTCCAGCCCTCGCCGCTGCCGCGCTGGAACACGCGGTCCTGCGCCTGCACCTCGCCGGCGGCGATGGGCTGCTCGCGGCCCAGCTGCGCATAGAGCGGCGTGAAGTCCGGCGCGGTGGCCTGCATGAGCTGCTCGAAGCTGTCGATGACGAAGTAGGTCTTCTGGTAGGTATCGATGCGGTAGCGGGTGCGCATGATCCGCGCCAGGTCGAAGCCGATCCGGTTGGGCGCGGCCGACTCCAGCGAATACAGCGATTCGCCCTTGGAGGAGACGATGCCGGCGCCGTAGATGCGCAGGCCGTCCGGCGTGTCGATCAGGCCGAACTCCACCGTGTACCAGTACAGGCGGGTGAGGTTCTGCAGCGCCTCCGGGCCGATCGCATGCGCCTTCACTCCGCCGCGGCCGTAGGCCTGCATGTAGTCGGCGAACAGCGGGTTCATCAGCAGCGGCACGTGGCCGAACAGGTCGTGGAACAGGTCCGGCTCGGCGATGTAGTCGATCTGCTCGGGGCGGCGGATCCACCACGTCACCGGGAAGCGGCGGTTGGCCAGGTGGTCGAAGAAATCCAGCTCCGGCAGCAGGCCCTCGACGCCGACCAGGGTCCAGCCGGTGGCCGCGCCCAGCACCTCGTTGAGCTGCTCGAAGCGCGGGATCGCCTGCGGGCTCATGCCCATCGCGTCCTGCGCCTGCAGGAACGCGTCGCAGGCGCGGCCGACCAGCAGCTCGCGCTGGCGCTGATAGAGCGTGCCCCAGGTGGCGTGGTCGTCGGCGCTGTAGCTGTCCCAGGGCTGGGCGACCACGGCGGTGGTGTAGACCGGCACGTAGCCCTTGTCGGTCTGCTGGTGTTCGACGCGGCGCGGTGCGGTGTCCATGGGCGGCAACTCCGGGAGAATGCCTGTGATGGTAGGCGTCAAGGCGCGCAACGGGCTTGCAAAGTTGCGCGTTAATCGCGGCTGCGCGCAAGATTGTTGCACCAGAACCATGTTGCGGAGCAATAAATGACCGATTCGGCCGTGCTCGACCGCACCGACCTGCGCCTGCTGGCCCTGCTGCAGCGACAGGGCCGGGCCAGCAATGCCGAACTGGCCGCGCAGGTCAACCTGTCGCCGTCGGCCTGCCTGCGCCGCGTGCAGCGGCTGGAGGCCGAGGGCGTGGTCGCCGGCTATGCGGCGCGGCTGGCGCCGGCGGCGATCGGGCTGGGTCTGCAGGCGTTCGTGCGCGTGCAACTGGAGAAGCATGGGCAGAGCGGCATCGCCCATTTCGCCGAGAGCGTGCAGGGCTGGGACGAAGTGGTGGCCTGCCACGCGCTGACCGGCGACATGGACTACCTGCTGCACGTCTACGTGCGCGACCTGGCGCATTTCTCCGCGTTCCTGCTGGACAAGCTGCTCAACGCCGCCGGCGTGGCCGATGTCAATTCCAGCTTCGTGCTGCGCACGGTCAAGGACTTCGCCGGCTTGCCGCTGCCGCGCGGCTGAGGCGGCGCGGCGCGCGGATGATCCGGGCACACGCCTGGCAGGCGTGCCGTTCGCCGTTCAGGGCCCGGGCGCTTCCGGATCCTCGCTGAGGTACCAGCATCCGTTGCGCTGCTCGAATAGGAAGGAATTGCCTTCCGACATGTTCATGTCGTAGCGCACCAGGCGCGTGCCCGCGTCGGGTTGCGAGATCCGCACCGGCAGCGGCGTCGCATCCACCTGCCCGTCGCGGCCGACGAAATGGAACGCGCCGCCCTGGTAGCGCAGGTCGAAATCGCGATAGTCCGGGCCGCGCACGTACACCGGCTGCTCCTGGTCGCCGTCGCCATCGGAGCGCAGTTCCATCACCTTGACCAACGGCGCGGTGAACCTGGGCTGCAGCGCCGCGTCCGCGGCGAAGCGCTGCAGGAACTGGGCGAAGTCCTGCGCCGGGCAGGCCGTCGCCGGCGCCGCGCGCGGCGGCGCCTGGACGTCCAGGGAGCGCGCCTTCAGCGCGGTGCCGTTGTGCGCAGCGTAGGGACCGTAGGTGGTGATGCGGGCCAGCAGGCCGAGCGCGCGGTTGGCGAAGCGCATGCTGCAGTAGCCATCCGCGCTGCAACTGTCGACCTCCGGCAGGAGGTCGCACACCTCCGCGTCGCCGCCGATGTTGTCCCAGCACTTGGGGTCGCGCAGCGGCAGCCAGCCGGCTTGCAGGAGCTGCGCACGCAGTTCGCTGTAGGCCATGTCCTTGCGGAAGGACTGGACGATGGCCGGCGCCTCCGCGGTGACGGTTGGTGCAGGCGCAGGCGCTTGCGACGGCGCGGCGGCGGTTGCCGCCGGCGGTGTCGGCGGGGGTGTGGCGCCGCCTGGTGCGGCCTGGGTGCAGCCACCGGCCAGGGCGATCGGCAGCAGCAGGAGGAGCGCGTGGGCACGCATCGCGGATCGTCGCTCGTGTGATGACCGCCGCGAGTCTAGCGCCCGATCGGTGACGGCGACAGCCGCCTCCGCGCCGGCGTGGAGGGCCGGCGGACGATGTCGGAGCGCAGTCGAGGGCGCCCGGCCTCCCGCGTCTCGCTTGTTCAATTTTTGATAACGATTTACATTTACGTTCTCGCGACAGCCGCCGCGGCCGTCCGCCTCCCGCCGATCCCCGCCAGCCCCCGTGGCCAGCCATGCCGGATAGCCGCGCCGTGGAGTCGGCCTGCGCGTGTCTTTTTCTCCCCACGCCCGGCCACCGCCGCGGCGCCCAACTGCCCGATGCCCATGACGCTTCCCGCCCCACGCCGCCTGCTGCCGCTTGCCCTGTCGTCCATCCTCTCTGCCGCGATCGCCCCGCATGGCGTCGCGGCCGAGGCCGCCGCCGACGTCGCGCCCACCACCCTGGACAAGGTGCAGGTCGACGGCAGCCCGTCGCGCGCGCAGCCCTCGACCACCACGCGCCTGCCGCTGACGCTGCAGGAGACGCCGCAGTCGGTCAGCGTGCTGGGCCTGCAACGGCTGGAGGAGGAATCGCTGTTCAGCGTCAACGACGTGATGCGCAACGTCACCGGCGTCAACGTGTCCTTCTACGACACCCAGCGCCCGCTGTATTTCGCGCGCGGCTTCCAGATCACCGACTTCCAGGTCGACGGCCTGCCGACCTACAGCGGGTCCACCAACCAGGAATACGACATGGTCTTCTACGACCGTGTCGAGGTGATCCGCGGCGCCAACGGCCTGCTCAGCGGCGCGGGCATTCCGTCGGCCACGGTCAACATGCTGCGCAAGCGCCCGGGCAAGAGCTTCGACGCCTCGTTCGCGGCCACGGCGGGCAGCTGGGACTTCCGCCGCACCCAGGCCGACGTGACCGCCCCGCTCAGCGCCGACGGCCGCTTCCGCAGCCGCTTCGTCGCCGCCTGGCAGGACCGCGACTACTACTACGACCACTACCGCGAACAGAAGATGTCGGGCATGGCGGTGCTGGAAGGCGACCTGACCGAGTCCACCACCGTCGCCGTCGGCTACCAGCGCCAGGATAACGATCCGGTCGGCTCCACCTGGGGCACGGTGCCGTACTTCGCCGCTGACGGGTCCTTCGCCGACCTGCCGAGTTCGACCAACCTGGCGCCGAAATGGGCGTACTGGAAGCGCGACACCCACACCACCTTCGCCAACCTGGAACAGCGCTTCGGCGAGCGCTGGCTGTTGAAGGTCAACGTCGCGCGCACCGAGGGCGACGTGCGCAACCTGCGCGTGTACGGCAGCGGCTATCCGGACCCGCGCGACGGCAGCGGCATCTACCTGCGCGCCTCCGCCGGCGAGGCCGCCGACACGCGCGATGGCGTGGATGTCTATCTGTCCGGATCGTTCCCCTTGTTCGGGCGCGACCACGACCTGGTGCTCGGCGGGAGCTGGCAGGATCTGCAATCGACCACCGCCACGCTGGCGTTGCGCTATCCCGGCGACTGGGCCACGTGCGGGCGCGAGCGCTGCTACTACATTCCCGACGTGCACGACTGGGACGGCGACATCTCCGAGATCCGCTACGCGCGCACCGGCGCCTCGCGGGTGGCGCGCACCACTCAGCGCGGCGTGTATGCGTCCACGCGCCTGCGCCTGGCCGAGCCGCTGTCGCTGATCGCCGGCGCGCGGCTGAGTTCGTGGGAAACGCGCACGCGCAGCTACAACGCCAGCGGTGCTTACACCGGCACCAGCGGCCGCTACGACGTCAGCGACGAAGTCACGCCCTACATCGGCCTGGTCTACGACCTCAGCGCGGACATCTCCGCCTACGCGAGCTACACCGAGATCTTCAATCCGCAGAACTACAAGGACAAGGACAACAACCTGCTGGCGCCGGTGGAAGGCTCCAACCTGGAAGCCGGGATCAAGGCCGCGCTGTTCGGCGGCCGCGCGCTGCTCAGCGCGGCGGCGTTCGAGGCGCGGCAGGACAACTACGCGGTGCGCGACATGAGCCAGCCGGAGGCCTCGCTGCCCGACGGCAGTTCGGCCTACATCGGCGTCGACGGCACCAAGAGCCGCGGCTGGGAGCTGGAGTTCAACGGCGAACTGCGCCCGGGCTGGACGCTCAATGCCGGCTACACCCACGCCAAGGTCACCCGCGCGCCGACCGATGCGATCTACGCCAACCTGCCGGAGGACTACCTGCAACTGTCCACGCAGTGGCGCCTGCCGGGGGCATGGCAGCGGCTGAGCCTCGGTGGCGGGCTCAGTTGGCAGAGCGCGGTGCGCGGCTACAACATCCCGCGCCCACTCGGCGACGGCAGCGGCGCCGAGGTACCGGTCACCGTGGTGCAGGACGCGTACGCGCTGGTGCATCTCAACGCGAACTACCAGCTCAGCGAACAGTGGACCGCGACGCTGGCGGTGCGCAATGCGCTGGACAAGAAGTACTGGGCCAACCTCGACTACCAGAACTACGGCGAACCGCGCTTCGTGAGTTTCACCTTGCGCTGGCGCTACTGAGACGTGTCGCGAGGCGGGCAAGGAGGCCTGCCGCCCGCGTAGCCCGACGCTGCGGCATCGCGTTCTCTGAGGGTGTCCGGTCGCGCATGGGCGTCCGTCTATACTGCCGCGGACATCATCGGAGGATGCGCATGAAACCTGCCCGGCGCTTGGCTTACCTGTGGTTGCTGACCGGCATCCTGCCGCTCGCGGGATGCGCGCAGCCCGGCTCCGCCGATACGCCCGCCGCCACCTCCACCAATGCGCACTCCACCAATGCGCAAGGCTGCGTCAGGAAGCGCCATCTCGGTCCGCAGGATCCGTTCCAGACGCCGCCGCCGCTGATGGAGGCATGCCTGGGGCCGTACAAGCTGCGCATCCCGGCCAACTACTTCGGCGACCAGATGGGGCCGAACTTCGACGACAGTTTCGGCCTCTATCTGGAATACCCGTCGCTGCAGCC
>Ga0207713_1000389_pt1 | contig 47749 bp, 86 predicted proteins | sample KBSS64metaG_FD_184404 | JGI IMG/M metagenome (GOLD analysis project Ga0207713, IMG submission 184404) | Switchgrass rhizosphere microbial communities from Kellogg Biological Station, Michigan, USA - KBS S6-4 metaG (SPAdes) (version 2) | ecosystem: Host-associated > Plants > Roots > Rhizosphere >...
TGCGGAGGACTTCGATCGCTACTGGCCTGGCCTGTTCGCGGCGTTGAAGCCGTATGAATCGCAGATCGTCGTCTGCCCAGGGTTCGAACTGGTCGGTCCTGGTGGCGGCTGGACATCGGCAGAACTCTCGCGCGGGCTGCTGGCGATTCACGCGGCATTACCAAATGCCGTCCTGGCCGTGCATCTACAAGACGAGCGGGCGAGCGGGGCGAGTTATCCCGTGGAATCTGACGATCCGTGGCAGGGCGATGAACCCGGCTTTTGGCAGTCGCACGGTGGGGAATTCATCGACATCTTGGCCTACCAAACGCCGAGCGGTCGAAAGCTCCTGGACGGTGACGAATGGGTCGATCGTTGGAACGAGATCGTCGAGCGGACCGGCGTCGGTGGGCGCGGGTGGCGACAAGCAGGGCTCTGCTTCTTCGAAGTGATCGCGGAAGACTTCGCGCACGGTCGGTGTGGACCGGAACGCGCGTTGCCGCTGCGGGAGCGGGCGCAAGCCGTCTGTCAACGGCACGATATCAGTTGCACATGGGGGAATGGCTAATGGGACTCTTTGAATTTTTGTGGATCGCCGTCATCGTGGTGCTTGCGGTCGCGGCCGTTATTTGGGTGATCGGCTACTTGGCCCCGACCCATCCCTCGATCATTGATCGCGGGTTGTGGGTCTTGGCGGTCGTGATCATCCTCTGGTCGCTCGCGCGCGCACTGGGGCTGTTCGGCCACGATCCGCAGATTCCCAGGATTCGCTGACACATCGTCGAAAGGAGGGCGAGACCTAGACGTGGCGATTCGCACGGTTGGGACAGGTAAGACCTATAGCACGGTCCAGGCGGCGATTAACGCCGCGGTGAGCGGGGACACGATTGCGATTGACCCAGGCGGCGGCACAGGCCCCAACGGAGTGTATCCAGAGTCGCTGACGTGTCCGGACAAGGGTGTCCTGGGCAGTGCCATCACGCTGACGTCGTCGGCGTCGGCGGCGAATCTGCCGGCGGTCGGGCAGCGGACGAGTCCGGCGTATGTGGCGTTCATGCCGACGATTCAGTCGCCGGGTGTGGGGGCACCGGCCGTCCAGGTGGAGGTGGGGGCGAATCACTACACGTTCCGGCACATTCACTTCCCCGAGGTACCGGGCGGCATCAACCAGATCATCTCCATCGGCTACGCAGACTCGACGCAGCAATTTGAGAGCGACGAGCCGACGGATATCACGATCGACCAGTGCTACATCCACGGCAGCGCGACCCTAGGGCAGAAGCGGGCGATTCACACGGCGGGGAAGCGGATCGTCATCACGAACAACTATTTCGCGGACATCAAGTCGACCGGCGCGGGGGAAGGCGACAGTCAGTGCATCGCCGGGTGGAACGGCCACGGCCCACTGACCGTCACGAACAACTACCTGAGCGCCGGGACCGAACCGTTCCTGTTGGGGGGGTCCGATCCGAGTATCCGCACCTACCTGACGGTGACGGGCAGTCCGACGACGACGTCGGCCACGGTGACGTGTTCGGAGGCGAGTCATACGCTGGCCGAGATCGCGGTCGGACAGACGATCGCGTGTCTGGTGGGCGGGGTCTGGAAGCAGACGACGCTCACCAGCAAGAGCGGGAACGGCGCGTCGGGCACGATTGGTTTTACCGCGCTCTCCGCCGCGCCCGATGTCGGCACGAACACGATCAAGGCGGGGTGTATCCTCGACGGCCTACTCTTTCGCTACAACCATGTGAAGAACGATCCGGCCTGGATTAATGAGGCGTGGATCATTAAGAACCTGCTCGAGTTGAAAGCCTGCGTCAACGCGCAGATCGATAGCAATATTTTCGAGAACCATTGGCGCGGCGGCGACGATGCCCCGGCGGCGATCTGGATCAAGACGGTCGATCAGGACGGGACCGCCCCCTACCTCCAGACCAAGAACATCGTCATCGAGAAGAACATCATCCGCCACTGCTACGGCGCCTTTGAACTGCACGGCATTGAAGCCGAAAACGGCGGACGCCCCGGTCCCCTGACCAACATCACGATTCGCAACAACCTGGTGTACGACTCTGGAACTGATCCGTGGCGGCAAGGTGGGCAGACGTTTGCGTTCGTCGTGACTGAGGGGGTCGTCAACTGCACGATCGACCACAACACCATCGTGCATGTGACGACGGGAACCGCCGGGGGCGCACTGCAGCTTGATGACACCGTGGCGTTGTTATCAGGGTTCGTCTTTACGAACAATCTGGTCCGCGGCGAAACCTACGGGATCATCTGCTCGGGAGGGCAAGGCACGGCGGGGCTCGCGGCGGCGGCGCCTGGCTACGTCTTCCGCAAGAACGCGCTCTCGAATGTCTCATCGGGTGACTATCCCACGGACAATCAGTATCCCTCAGATGCCACCTGGGAAGCCCAATTCACCGCTTACGCGGTCGATGGCGTGAACGCGAACTTCGCACTGCTACCTGAGAGTCCGTACGCGCTCGCGGGCATCGATCATGCGGATCTGGGAGCGAACATCGGCGCGGTGCTCATGGCGACCGCCACCACGCTGACGGGATCACCGATTGTGGAAGCGATTGGCGGTCGTCGCAGATTTCGTCGCTGATGCAGGTGGGTCGCGTCAGGGACGCTCAGTGGGAATGTGGAACGGTAGCGACTACTTGAGGTGGACCGCGGCGAGGCTATGCTGGCGGATGTTGTCGCTTTCGTTTCTCGCGCTCTTCCATTGCAGCGAAGAACAAGACAGGAAGGCAACTCACCACGAGCGTGACGAACATCCAGCCGCGCACGCGATCAGGACCGAGCAGTATGACCGCGCTCAAAATGACCATGAACGGGACGCCGGCAATGAGCACCCGCTCGTCCCAATTCGTAGTGTCAGACTTCATGATGGGTCGCAGTCTAGCACAGAGTAGAGCGGGGCTCAGGCGGGCCGACTGCTGGGAACCCATGCTGCCCCGGTGTGGGACGCTGGTGCCGCCTGACCCCGTTCGATCGTGGCACCGGATCGTGGCACGCTGGGAAACTCGTGAAATCTGGAGCCGGCGATCGGACTTGAACCGATGACCTGCTGATTACGAATCAGGTGTCGTCGGATTCGCGTCAACGCCGTAAGTGATTGATTCTACGCGCCGCGTCGCTTTCGTGGCCCGTCGGACGCGATGTGAATGTGCTTCGAATCAACCCGTGCGTTCCCGGGGAATCTGATGGCGTCTCCTACTGATCGTGGCACGGGGTGCGTGGCACGGTCGCGGAACCGGCCTTCCAGTGCGGCGCTCGTCGCCTTCATGCGCTCGTCCAACCCTGGCACATAGAACTGCCGTGTCGTCGCGATCGACGTGTGCCCAAGGTGCATTTGGATGTCTCCGAGTTCGGCGCCGCGCGCGCTCAACGTGAGGCCGGTGGCGTGACGTAGATTGTAGGGGCGGATCCCTTTCGGCCAACCTGAGGCGCGCAGGGTCCGCGCGAAGCTCCGCGTATCGTAATACCCCCAAGCGTCAGCGGCGACGAACGCTTTCCAGGCGTCGAGCATTTCTGAGTTCAGATGCAACGGCACGGCGTGCCCGCCCTTCGCCGGTCGCACCCACCAGATCCCGCGCTCAAGATCCACATCTGACCGCTCGGCGCGCTTCAGCTGCGCGGGCCGTTGACCGGTTGTCGCGAGCACCAGAAACCGCGCGCGGGTCTTCGCGGAGCGTCGGAGCTTCCCGCCAGCCAATTCCTTCCGCCTCAGTTCCATCAGCACGCTGAGAATCACGTCGTCAGGCACCCAGGCGGGCCGCTGCACGCGCGGGCGGGCAATGTGGATGTCATCGACGGGGGTTTTGACAGTTGGCCCATCCAGCGTCTTCCACAGGCGATCGAGCGCCAATCGACGGTAGTAGAGCGACTGTGGAGAGTAGCCGGCGTGGCGCCAGCGTTCAAGCGCTTGCTGACACTGTGCGGCGGTGATCTTCCGCCGCGGCAGCTCGCCATATTCGCGCGCCCAGGCGTGGAGACTCGGGCGAATCCCCGCACGTTTCGGCAGCTTCGTTTTCGCGATGAACGAGTCGATCGCACCGGCCAGCGTGGATGCGTCTGCGGTGGGCTGGCGCTCGTCGCGCAAGTCTGACGTGGTTAGGTCGCGCCAGCCGCGCAACGTCTGTAGGCTGGTGCGCAACGGGAACCGTTGGCTTCGGCGCAACGCGCCAGCGCGGGCGACGACTTCATACCCGCCGGCATCTTTGTAGATGCCCCGCTCGATCGTCTCTCGGCGGCCGTGTCTCACTGGAGGAGGTTATCGAGCAGTGTTTCCACGCTGGACACGATCACGCCGGCGATGATGGGGCGCCTGAGGGCTACGAGTTGTAACTTGCTCGTCACGCGGTGCCAATCGTTCGCCAAGTCGGTCGAGGGCGGTGACGACCCGTTCGACAGAGGCGAGGACGACACTTTCAAGGAGGGCAATGGTCGTCGTTGGAAGGAGAGCACCATGCGCCGCCGCCTCTGAGTGGTGGTTGATCGTCGACGGCGGATTGTGTAACGGAGTGTCGCGGGAATTCAACGGCAAATCGATACCGGTTGTCCGATTTTTTGTCGCATCCGACGATTCGGATTCGAAAGACGCGAAGAAGGCAGACAAATGTTCGCCTGTCGTGGCTTTCACCCAGCGTTCGATCGTTTCCAAATCTGGACGATAGGCTGGATACCGCTTCGTGTTTTCCGTCCGATGGATCGCGGACTTGTCAATCCCGCTGGCTTTCGCCAAATCATCGAGACTCCAGGAACGGCCATCTCGATCTCGTCGTTGCGCAAGTCGCAGTTGACTCAACTTGCGTCGCACGCGTAACCAATCCATCGTGGCGGCGAGTCTAGATCAGCCGTAAGTCCGTTGCGCTGAGTCCGATAGCGAAATCGTCTCCAAAACAACACTTTCGGCTTGACATTCGTGTCACTCAATCCTATATTCTTGCGCTATGAGTCCTACAGACGTGGCCGCGCCGATGGTCGCGAGCGTTTCCGATGCCCCCGTGGTCCAACCGATCGACTTACCGACCGTGATGAACGTGCCCGACATGCTGCGGGCGTTTCGTGTCAGCCGGTCCTACTTCTACAAGTTGAACAAGCTGGGTCGCTTCAAGGATTTGGAATTCAAGCCCCAGTTGTCGAAGCGGAAGAAGTGGAGCGGCGTCAAGGTGGCGGCCTATCTGCGGGGCGAGCGAGTCAAGTAGATGGCGGACCCTATTCCGATGACGTGGCTTGATCCGCTGTTGACCGGACCGGATGCCGTAATCGGTAAGCCGCCTTATGGGTGTCCAGACATCGAGCGGTTGTTGAACGCGCTGCGACAGCGTACAGGGTGGCAGCCGATTGAAACCGCGCCAGAGGGAATCTACGTGCTCGTCTACTCGACGCTGTATCCGAGAGACAGACCGGTATTCGGAAAGAAGGTTCGCGGTAAGTGGCACAACAGCAGTGGCCGTTTGCATTCGCTGACGCATTGGATGGACTTCGCCCCATTGCCGTTGCCCGATCCGCCGCGTGGCGAGAAGGTGAAGTGAGCAATGGCGCATACACCAGGACCGTGGAAGTTGAACACAGTGAGCGGTCGGTTGCCAGAAGTGCGCGAAGTGAAAATGCCGCACGGTGAGGCGTCCATCTACGTCGCAACCGTTTTGGGTCCGGCTCGCGAGCATGTCTGCAAACTGGACTTCGGATACGGCAAGGCGTCCGACGTTTCCACCGCGCGTCTGATCGCTGCTGCGCCTGAGCTGCTCGCCGCGCTGAAGAAGGCTCAGATCGACGTGTGTAGCGAGTATTGCGGCGAATCGCACCATGTCGAAAGTTGTCGTGATGCGACCACCGCCATCGCGAAAGCGGAAGGTCGCGCATGATGCGCTCACGCGTCGCGGTCCTCTTCGAGCTGATGCACGCGATCTTGGAGCCGCGACAGTTCCACGGCGAGATGGCAGACGAGAGCGGCCAGTCGGACTTCCTGACGCGGTTCGGACTGGCGCTTGAACCGGAAGGAATCCAGGGACTCTTTCAAGGTGTCAGCAGCCGTCCGTCGGATGTGGTCCATAGGCGAGAGACTCTAGTGAACGTGTAGGTCCAACACCTACACCGATGATGGGTGCATAGCCATGTTGTTGTTCGCGACGTTCACTGCGCCCACTGAGCGCGATCGGGAATGGAATCAGAAGTTGGCGAGCGCCATCTGGCAAGCGGCCGTGCGCTGTTCGTGGAACTTGAATCAGCTCGCCAATGTATTGGGCTATCCGAGTGCCTCGAATCTCGGCAAGGCGCTACGGAACGAGCCGGGGAGCAGCCTCCCGACGATCTCACGGTTGGCGCGCGCGGGTCGGCCGTTCTGGTGGCAGTTCGGGCCGCTCTTGGAACAGGTCATCGCAGAGATGTCCTGGAAGGAACTGCGCGAAACCGTCGAAGCGCGCGCCGACGAGGAATCCTTCATCGAGAAACGGAGAGCCTAATGATTGCGATTGCGTTTCAGCCCAATCCGAGTTTTCCGCTGGGGCTCGTCGGGTCGTTGCTGGTCCTTGGTGTCGGCGCGAGCGGGATGCTGACATGGTTGGTCTCCACCGAACCGCGCTGGCGTCTCAGGCGAGCGTGGGTGGGCGCCGCCGTCGCCGCCGCCTTGTTCTTCCTGGTCATTCGCGCCGTGGCATCCCAGGTGGTCTGTGGCGCCTGCATTGGGTGCGACCCCTGGTGGCTCCAATATTTTTGGGTCTGCATTTAAGGAGAGCGTCATGGCCAGTCTTGCGCTCGCGTCGACACCGAATCAGATCCAGCCGGTCCGTGTGAGGAATCGGCGCGCGATCGAGATCGCGGAGGCCGAGCACTTGGTCTACGAGCATCTGGAGTATCACGAGATTCGCGCCAAGCACAGCACGATGACGGCGATCAAACGCCAGGAACTGGCGCAGCGGTTGGTCGCCTCCGTGCTGGCGTTGGTGAGGACACAGCTGTGACCGCTGACTTGAAAGCGAAGTGGATCGCGGCGCTGCGAAGTGGTGCATACAAAAAAGCCACCGGCCAACTGACGAAAGATGGCCGTTCCTATTGCTGTCTCGGTGTGCTCTGTGTCGTTGCTGGACGCGAAGTGCTTTCGAATCCAGGCGCGCTATTCGCTCCTGACGACCTGTTGCCGCATGGGATGCAAAGCCAGTTGGCGAACAGAAACGACGGCATTGAGTATCAGGGGTTTCCGGTCCCTTGGTCGTTCGCTGAACTCGCGGACTGGATTGACGCGAACGTTCCCGTCGATACGGAGCCAGAGTCATGACACTGAAACTCGTTGACCTCCCGCCGAAGACCGAGACACCAACATCCGGCGAGACGCCGAATCTGCGGTTGAACGCGCATGCTGGGCAGCTTGCTGTGGCGGCGTTCTGTCACCACCAACAGCTCTATCAGCACGACACCCGCTCCTGGGGCGCCTTGTCCGCCGCCGAGCAACACCTGTGGGTGATGGACCTCGCCGAGTTCTTGAGAGACCGCGAACCCGCGAAGTGCCTGATGGGCTGTGGCCGCTACGTCCGTCCAGGCGACACCTACTGTGACGATCCGATCTGCAGCATTCAAGCGGAGCGCGACCGATGAGCCGTAGCAACCCGAACGTCAACGCGCCGAATCCTGCGGTTCGCTGGTTCGAATGGAACGGCGAGCACGGCAAGGTGCGCTACTACGACAAAGAGGCGAGGCAGAACGTCGACGTGCCGATCCCATTTACGTTCCTGCTCCTCGACGAACTGGCAAGCGTGCGCGGCTGGCATGACGCGTCAGAGAGCGGCATCTATTCGAACGAAGTCCGCGACACGCGCACCGACTTCCTGGTCGTGAAATCGTTCAAGGGCGGGACGCTGGCCGAAGGGCTCTACAAGGCCATCAAAGACCGCGTCAACACGCTCGGCGGGCAGTTCGTCGCCAACTGCTACATCGCGTTCAAAGAGAATGGCGGGCTGGTGATCGGGTCGTTGCGCTTCAAGGGTGCTGCGCTTGGGTCGTGGATGGAGTTTCGGAAGGCGCATCGCAGCGAACTCTACGACGCGGCGGTGAACATCACGGGCTACACCGAAGGGAAGAAAGGCCGGATCGTCTTTCGGATGCCCACATTCGAAGTCAAGGCCGTGTCGGAGGACACGAATCGGCAGGCCGTCGCGCTCGACAAGCAGTTCCAAGCGTGGCTGGAAAGCTACTTCAGCCGTCGCACGAACGACCAGACGGAACCGCCAGCCGACACCGAGCACGATGACGACTACATCGACGAGGCGCCACATGACGATCACAACGCGCCGCTGACCGACGACGATATCCCGCTCTAACCATGTATGCCGACTGGCCGACTACCGCGCGTACTTGCTGCGGCCAACCCGTTGGACGCGGATCCCGCTGTCCTGCGTGTGGTCGAGGTCTGGTGGAACGGCTGCGTGCTGAGCGACGGGAGAGAGCTGTTTATCCGATACGAGAAGCTTGCCACGCTCTGCCTGGAACTCGTGCAGGCCGGCTGGCCGATCACGGCGCGGACGACATGGGCGCGCATCAAGCAGGACGACACCGAGTTGGTCGAGGAACTGATTGAGATTCACAGAGTTGGATCGAGGAATACCGACGCCTCTACGGAGACACGCTTGGAGGACTCTGATGTTTTCTGAACGCACGGCCCTACGCCTCGATCGGGAAGCCTGGGCCGAACAAGACGAACGCGATCGGTTGGATCGAGAAGCCCAAGAGTTGCGATGGCAGGCGTTCGTCGAGATGTTGCGCGCCTGCATCAATCCGCACTTCCCGTGGGCGGCCGTGTGTGCGGCTGTGCCGTGTGCCATGACACATGCCCCCGACACGCACAACACCATCGAGGGCGCCATGTACGAGTTCGCGGCGTCGTACGGATGGCCGTCCGTCCTCCGAGCGATTGCGCAAGCGATGGACGCGGATGCCGCCGAACGCGCGGAACTCGAACGGCGACGGTAGGCATGGCGACTCGATGGCGGACAGCATCGATCGGTTTGGTCAGCGTATCCATGCCAAGGTGTCCAGGCGTCTATGTCATCTCTCTCGGTCAACGACTCACGTACGTGGGCTCAAGCTGGAGTCTCGCGGAGCGTTTCCCGTATCACAAGATTCGTTGCGTGGAGGGTGTCTGGATAACGCCATGGGGCGGATCGGTTCACCTCCGAATCAAATACAAAAGATCGAAACGATTCGGTGACTGGCTGATGGATGAAGCGAGACTGATTCGGAAACTCGTGCCGCCTGGAAACAAGACAATGATCAGCGCCGCGCGCGCGCCGAGCGTCTGGTAAATGGCTTGGGTGCGGATTCACGACGCAGCCTTGTCGCACCCGAAAGTGATCGGGTTGTCCGATAAAGCGTTTCGGCTCTGGGTGTGGGGATTGTCACACAGTCAGCAGCATCTCACAGATGGCTTGATCGAGTCGCACACGGTACCGATTCGGCTAAGGCGGGCATCTGCCGATCTCGTGACGAACAGACTCTGGGAAGCACATGACCGCGGATTCTCCGTTCACGACTACCTGGATTGGAACGACAGCCGAGAGACCGTGATGAAGAAGCGTAACGCGTTACAGCAGCGCGTTACAGACTTCAGAGTGAAACGCGCGATGACAAGTGGCGTGGGTAAGAGTACTGATCTTTCGGAAAGGGAGTCTGAGGGAAAACCACCAAATGGCGCGTCCGATGAGCGCTTGCGCGCGCGTGCTGGACGATTGCGCGAAGAACTCTACCCAGCGTGGTACAGCAAGTGGCGCAATGGTGCGCAGTTAGCGTTGATTGCGAGTCCGATTGAATTTCAGCAAGCGCTGACACTTGTGAAGACGTGGCCAGACGAGCGGCTCGAAAAGCTCGCGCGCATCGTCTTGACGACCGATGCCGACGAGTGGATCACCCGCACCGACCGAGGGTTCCACGTGTTCTTCAAGAAGGCCTCCTGGGCGGATGACCGGCTCCGACAAGCCGAGCAAGGCACGTTGTGAAGTTCGTGAAAGCGCTGGCACGCACCGATGGCGAGCTGGCCGGGACGTTCAGCGCCGCGATGTTGATGGCCGAGAAACTGCGCGGTGATGGTGCCTCTCGCGAGCAGATCGAGAGCTATGTCGCGACGGCGCTCGAGCAGGCGTGGCCGAAGGGTCGCACGGAGCCGTGGCACTACTTCTGTGAAGTCTGCAGCGACTCAGGATGGGCGATTCGGACGTGTCAGCAGCGATCGTGCGGGCGGCCGTTCAAGCTTCCAGGACAGTCAGGAGACGACCACACAGGGCAAGGGACATGCGCGCCTGGACATACCTACGCGGCACCTTGTGACTGTCACAAAGGCGAAGAACGACGCCGGCAACTCTTGAAGCAACGACGGCCGGAAGATGCGGTGGAGATGGCGGTGCGGTCGAAACCGACGAGGCTCGGACGCTGATGGATATGGGACCGAGTAGCGGCTTGCTCCATGCGAAACCAGAGAAGCGCTCAACCACAAAAGGTCGCGTGGATCGGCGAGAAACCCAGATCGTGAAAGCCGTACGCGAGCACGATGTGGAGCGAGACGGTTACTGCCGCGTCCAATCGGATGATCCGATGCTGCGCGTGATCGTCGGGCCATGTCGCGGCACATCCGCGCTCGCCCACTTGGAAGACGCTCGACGGTGTCATACACGCGGCCAAGAACCGGAACGGCGGCATACGACTGCGGGAACGGCGATGCTGTGTCAAGGGCACCACGACACGTACGACGCGCACGACTGGGCGATCGAGTATCTGACGCTGCGCGGCGCAGACGGGCCACTGCGCATTTATGCCGGCGAGATGGAGTATCGCGAAGGGAATCCCAGGCGATGAACCGAGACGTGTTCGTCTATCTGTCAGGGCCGATTACCGCCAAGCACGGTTACACCGTCGAGGAGAACGTAGCCGCTGCTGTCAAGGTCTACCTCGAGTGCCTGCGTCGCGGCATTCCAGCCTTCTGTCCGCATTTGAGCGGTGCGTTTCCCTCTGCGTTTAACGTCGACTACGAGACGTGGATCGCCTACGACTTTGCCGTCATCGAACGCTGCACGCACGTCATGATGCTGCCGCGTTGGGAGACGAGTGCGGGAGCCGTTCGCGAGAAGGCGCACGCTGAGGCATTGGGCTGCGCCGTCGTGCATTCGTTGGACGAATTGTCGTAGATGGCGACCATCATCGGCGAGTGCAACGGCGCGGACTACACGAAACCGGTCATTGAGGCGGACTTGGTCGAAGAGTTCAGGATGGAATGCTTGACGATCGAGGATGTGCAGGACATCGCGGCGGGGATTGTGCCGTCAAGTATCCAAGCGACGGCGAAACAACTCTTGGACTTCGCGGACATGACTAGACGCAATGCGCAGAAGCCCGTCCGTCAGGCGAAGTCGAAGACACGCAAGCGGCGGATCGACTCGCCGGTCATGCACGAGATCGCGGAGACGGCCGGACAACCATGAACACGGGATTGACGCTCGCTGAAGCCATTGTGATCGCGACGATTATCGTGTGCTGGACGGTCTACGTCATTGCGCGCGGCATCATTGAGAAGTGAACTATGTGGACTGACGCAGACATCGACTACTGGGTCACGCGACTGTTCGCGGCGAAGGATAGCAGTTACGTGGCGGCGCGCATCATTCTGCTCGAAGTGCGCGACCAGATCGGCGAAGCGACGATCACGGAGGCGCACAAGCAGAAGCGGGCGCGGTATCTCATGCGGAAGGCTGAGCGGAAAGCGGGACGGAAAAACGAGATCGCGGAGACGGTGAACGAGCCATGATTTATACACTGAAAGATTTGATCGGTAGCGAAGACGTGAAGTCGAGTCTGTCGGCGTTTTCCCCTGGCTGGGTTCGCGCCGTGCCGCTGCAGTTCTATAGCGACTATGTGTCTGCGGCGTGGGCGGTCTTGCGTGGACGCGCCGTTGCCGTGCGCTATCCGATGAACGGCGAGTTGGAGCAGGCGCTCGCTGAGACTGGCGGGATTCGTGTTGAGAAATCGCGCTAGGGGAGAGACGGAGGAGCCGCCGCCATGAAGAAGAAGGATCGCGACGATTTGAAGTCCCTGTTGGGCGAAGGCTTCCACTGCGCATTTCGCAAAGCGTCGTCTCATCATCTGTCGAACAGGATTTGGCTCGACATTCGTGATTTGCCGACGCGCGAATGGTCGGAAGTGCTCGACTTCGTGATGCTTGGCATCGCACCATTTGTGGACGATCTCTTGAAACAGCAGCGGATTACCACCGACGGTGGACGCGGTAAGTCGAATGACGACAGGGTCACAGTTGACCATTCGCGTTAAAGGAATTTGCACTTTCTGATGTTGGAGCACGCCCGCATGAGCACCGCCACGAAGTTTTGGGTTCTACATGACTACGGCACCGAAGGCTGGGCGATTGTCGATCGCAAGGACTGCGCGACCATTCTGGAGGCGGTGGAATTGCGCGAGTCGCATCTGGCGAATGCTGGCGGCACCGTCGTGGTGGTCGAAGTGATCGACGTGATCGATGCCTATCGACGCGCGGATTACGAGCGCGAAGCGCTGAAACGAAAAGCGCAATCATGAGGCTGCTGGTCAGTCTGGTGATCGGCGCGTCCCTCGTGAGCATGCTGGGCTGGGCGTTGAAGTTTCTAGCGTTTGGGAAACCGCCGCGATTCGTCGTGGATGATCTCCGCGACTTGAAGAGGAGAGCGTAAATGGCGATCGAGAACACGACAAATAATCCGCGTCCTGAATGGGTGCTCGGAGGCGATCCAGAGAGCATCGAACGACAAGAAGCGCAGGGACAGGCGCAGTTAGCGCGCTCATCGCAACTTCCGGCCGATGGCCTGACGCCAGAACTCGCTGCGAAGCATCAGATCCAGATCGTCGGTCCGTCCAAGGGTGACGCGCTATTTGTGGACGTGAAGCTTCCGAAAGGCACGGAGGTTAGGCCGACTGATCATTCGATGTGGTCGGAGTTGTTCGCTGGTGACGTGAAGATCGCGAGCATCTTCTACAAAGCGGCCTTCTACGATCGCTGCGCCTTCATCCGCTTCGAGAACGACTGAAGCGTGGCGTATGGGCCGAGTCAGCATCAACGGAGTCGGTGACGCGATGGGTGGACCAACCGGGAAAGATCGCGGCTGGGAAGTGCGGACCGTGCGGAATGGCGCCGTTTGCATCGCTGGCAAGACGTATCGGCCCGAGCAGCATCACCTCGCCTACGACGGACGCTTGGACGGGCTGCGATGCCTCTTCGGTCGTTACTGGGAGATCGATCACTACCTGCCGTTCGTGAACCTGTGGGGCACAGAGGAAAACGCGCGTTCGGAGTCTGCTGACTTTGGTCCTGAATGCGTTGACGGCACGCTGCCGTGGATGTTTTGGAAGTGCGACGAGTAATCGGCCTGATGGGCACGGAGTGAACGCGCCATGAGCGAGCCGACGGTGCAGCAGCAGATCGTGGATCGGAAAGCGCAGCGCGAGAAACTGCGCGCCTACTTTGAAGCGAATCCCGACGCCTATTGGACGCAGGAGACGCTGGCCGAAAGCTGTGGAGCCGACGTTGGCGCGGTGCGAACGCGCATCAGTGAACTTAGGGCTGAGGGCATGAACCTGGTGGACACCCAGCCGAGTTTTCGCACCAAAGACGGCATCCTGCATCGCGGCAAAAAGCTGTGGTCGTATGTCGTCAGGCCAGCGCATCCTCTCGGTCCTGATGCCGCTGAACCGCGCGAACGTTTGCTGTTTGACACGCATCCGAGAGGCTAAGCATGAAGAGCGCGTTTGCAGGCGTTCCACAGGCGTGGGTGATTGTTACCAAGGACCAGAAGCCGTTGCTCGATGCGGCGCAGCTGCCGATGTTTTGGAATCGCGCCGTTGCGCGTCAGCATTTCAAACCGTGGATGCGTGAGCATGGCTGTCGGATCGTGCGCGCGTTTGTGCTGGTGAGGACGCCAGGATCGGACACGTTAGCCAAATCGGTCCGTTTGGCGCATCCGAGAGACTAGCGATGGCGAGATGCTTTGATTGCCTGCGCGACTTCGCTGCGGACGAGGACCGATTTGCTGTGCTGAAGCAAATGCGCGACATCCCGCCAGAGGTAGAACCGTTTCTCGATGCGCAAGAACGCCGCTGGTATCGGAGCATGAATCAGGATCCGGTGTTTGTCTGTGAAGACTGCGCGGGCTGGTATGGGGACCATCCGATTCGTCTAACGGCAGCGGAGGCCGAAGCATAGGACATGGGCCTGAAGTACGCGATTCATCGGATTGACGCCAACGCGGCTGAAGTGATCGCGGCGATGGAGCGTGCCGGAGCCTCCGTGGAACGTCTCGGCCGGCCCGTGGATGTCGCGGTCGCCGTGGATGGGCAATCGGACCTCGCGGAAATCAAGACGATTACCGGGCGTCTGAGACCGTCACAGGAGCGGTTCTGGTCACGGTGGAAGGGGCGGAAAGTGGTCCTACGGACGAAAGCTGATGGCGTGGCCCTGGTTGATCGGTTGAAACAACAAGCTCGACACCTTGCGGAGTCCTCCTCATGAGCGCCGAACCCGCCGCCCAACCGAAGCCAATCTGTTCGCAGTGCGGCAAGGAAGGCGAACTGAAGCCGTTCGGTCGGTATGGCGCGCTGATCTGCTACGACTGCTGGATGACTGACGACTCGGGCCACTGCAACTTCACGATTCACGTTGATGGACATCTGGAGCGTCGCGATGACTGACAAGTCGGCCGCCCCGCGCGGCGCCGAGCGGGTGCTGGACTGGGCAGCGCAGTTGGTGCGGATCGTCTGTGGCGCCTCGCTCGCGCGCAATATTGAGGAGGAAGTCGCCGAACCGGTCCGTCGAATCGCCTTACAGATGCGCGATGCGGCCTACGAATGGCGATCTGGGGACGCCCTCCAGGCCGCGCCCGCCTCGCCGGAACGCGTTGTCCCGCCAACAACTGCGGGTGGAAATGAAACAGTCGTAAGGGATGGCATTTATATGAGTCGCAAGCCGTTCAATGAGCTACGCGCGCGCATGTCGCCGGATGCTCAGATGCGGGCCGCTGAGCGAACGAAACAGATGCTCGACGCCATTGATCAGCGATCTGCAGATACCGCAACAGCAGCCGCTCCCGCCTCGCCGCCGCTGAAGGAGCTAGCGACGCGTCTTAGCCAACACGGCGAGACGCTGAAGAAGGGTCGGCGACCATTTTGGGATTGGGAGACAATTAACCTTCTCAACGAAGCTGCGGCAGCCTTGCGGGCCGCTCCAGGGGCCACGACGGAGCATGGTATGCGGTCACGATGTGAGAAGTGCGGAGTGGCGACGCCGTGGGATCCTCCCCAGGACGGTCTTCATCAGGGTTGCGGTGGTCGCGTGACGCTCATCGCAGAGTCCACTCCTGCACCCCTCCCTTCGTCCCAGGAGAAAGCCATGAAGGATCTGAATATTGATACGCTCGTGAGACAGTTACTCGCGCAGGCTGATCGCGAGGGTGTGACGCGCAGCGAACTAGCAGCCCAAATCGAAGCCGCGTTGCGTGCAGCTGGTTTTATGGCGCGTGTATATGTCTAAAGCCAACGAAGCCACGGCGTCCGACTCGCCCGTGCTGGACCTGCAAGCGATCAAGCGACGACGCTGCGCTTGCATTGAAGCCTACGACTCAGGGCGTGTCGTCAATGTCATCGAGTGTGATATGCCCGTGCTGATTACTGAAATCGAACGCCTGCGGGCGCTCCACGCCTCCACCGAGCCGTTGCGAGAGCAAATCGGCAACTACGTCGATCGACTGTGCGGACGGTCTGATCCGAAAAGCAGCCAAATCGCGCAGGACTTGATCGCGATTCTCAACGCTTCCGACAAGGTCCACGCCTCCACCGAGGTGGGTAAAAATGAAAAAGAAGTCGACTTGGTGGGTCGATCTATTCGAGGCGCTGATCGGCGGTTCACTGGTAGCGCTGGCGATCAATCTGATTCTGCAAATGATTCGGGATGCTTGGTGAGCGATGGCGTGCTCCGAGAGTTGTTCGATTTTATCGGCGTCAACAATCTGAAGGATGCGAAGCAGTCGGTGACTGGCCTGCGTGAGCGCATCATCTTCACGCGCGACTTCGAATCGATTCGAGATCGTTCGCAGGCCACCGATGGAGCGCTCCGGCAGGTGGTGGAGCGAATGAAGCGACTGCGTCGGTATCTAGTAGGCGGATCGCTCGCTGGAGATACAGACAACGAGGAGATGATGCGGGCGAAAGACGTGCAGAAGATTCAGGACCAACTCTCAGCCCTCCTCGCCCTCCCGCTGGGTGGGGAGCGGAAGACGTATAATACTAGTAGACTTGACACGAATACTAGTAATGTGTTATGCTGTCTCTTGGAGGTGAGAGAGATGGCCGACCATAAAGGATTCGCCAGTGAGCAGGAAGCGCGGGAGCGGGCGGTTGCGGACATGCCGAATAAGCAGGTCTACATCATCGAATCACGCGGTCAGTTCTATGTCGAGACGGAGGACGATTCCTACGGCGGCTTTCTACGGTCGTGGGAGCGCGAGTGCTACCACGGGCTGGGACGCGAGGCGTTGAAGCCGAACGGCAAGCGGTGGGTGGTGCGGTCGTGACGCGTCTCGTCATCGTCACGTATGGGCAAGGCAGAATTTTTCACGAATACATCAATGCCTCAACCGACGCGGAAGCGTTGGCGCTCGCCGTGCGGCAACTCCGCGACGAGGGCCACGATCCGCACGAAGCACTGGTGCTCGCTGGATCGGCCGCGATTCATGACAACGGCGACGGCGGCGAGGTATGGGACGCCTCTCGCGCTGGCTAGCGATACGTGGTGCTGAGTGGCGACTGAAGCGGTCTACACTCGCGGGATGGCAAAGAAGCGAGGCTACTCCCGCGAGTTCACCCCGAAGACGGAGCGCCGCGTGCAGCTCCTGATCGATCGGATCCCGCCGACGCTCTACGATGCCGTGCGCGCCAAAGCCAAACGCGAAGGCGTCTCGCTGCGCGCGCTGGTGCTCGGCTGGCTCAAAGATTGGGTCGCCTCTCAGGAGCCGACCGCGCCGGAGGAGCCGCGATGAACGACGATCGATTGCACGAACCGGATGAGGAACGCCGCTGGTTGCCGCGTGAAGGTCTCGTATCGCTGCTCGATATTGTAGGCGGCGGCAACATGACGTGCGACGAATGCGGACGTTGGCAGGGCTTCTCTGCGATCGGTCGTGAAGATGCTCGCGAGCAGTTGGCGGCTAAGGGTTGGACGTTTCCGCTCGGCCGCGATTTGTGTCCGAAATGCAGCTTAGTCGTCCCTCCGAGTCGATCCAGCCCGCAGGAGGAGTGAGATGTTGAGCGAACACCGAAGTGAAGCGCTGGCCGACTATATCGAGCAGTTGCGACGCGAGGTGCGAGACACGCACGCCTACGCAGAGCGGCTGAGCCTTCGAGCCAATGACGCCGAACGGCACCTTGCCGAGGCCCAGCAGCGGATCCAGGCCCTTGAACAGGCACGTGAGCAGTTGATCACGAAGTGGCGCGAACGATCGCGGAAGGCTGAATCTGAGCGCGAGCAGCACGAGCGGCTGACGGATCGCGGCGTCTACTTGCTCGGCAAGATGGAATCGATCACGCGCTGCGCTGACGAACTGGCTGCAGTTGCCGCCCCTCCCGATCCGACGGAGTAGCCGAGATGAGCGAACGAGTTACCGGTTTTCTCTCGAAGAACAAGCGCGTCGGGCTGAGCAGTGATGGTGAAGTCTCTGCTGGCTACGATTCGATCGCCTACGAAGTGTTTGGTGAGAACGCGGACGACTACGGGTATGACGATGCCGACATGTGGACTGACGCGGAGCGCATCGAACTCGCCGACGCGATGATTGCGCGCTGGAAAGCGTTCAGACAGAAGTGGTTACGGTGAGCCTGCGGAGTAGCCGAGATGCCTGAGACGCGAGACGAAGCAGCTGACCTATGCGCGCGGTGTAGTCGCCCGCGTCGGCAGCATTACGCCGTAAACTATTCGGATGGTCAGCTGGTAAGCGGTGAGACGCTGATCTGTCCGACTGCTGTATTCTTATGGCAACCCGGATTAGCTCAACGAGTTCCCTCCCCGCGGCCCGAGCAGGAGCCGTGAGGAGGCGCCAGCGGTGAACTGTCCTCACTGTGGACGCTCAGCCTCCAAAGTGTTGTCGACCCGTGACCGACACAACGTGGATGGCGTTCGTCGGCGCCGCAAATGCCTCGGGTGCCAGAAACGCTTCTGGACACTGGAACGCATCGAGCGCCCCGCAATTGCGCCTCCACGATCCGTCGTTGCGGAGATTTCGCGCTACCGCTAGTCCTCCCTCCCTTTACTTCGCAAAGCCCTTCGTCCAGACTCGTCCGAGTCGGATTTCTCCAAAGTAGACCGAGTAGATGGCAAAAGGTCGAAAGACCGGCGGCCGGAAAGCGGGCACGCCGAATCGCGCGACCGCTGAAGTCGAAGCGAAGTGCCGCGCGCTGATCGAAGACCCGGAGTATCAGACGTACTTCAAGCATCGGCTCGCTGTCGGTCAACTTGCGCCAGCTCTAGAAGCAATGACTTGGCATTACGCCTACGGCAAGCCGATTGAGCGCTTGGAACATGCGGGGCCTGGTGGCGGGCCGATTCCGTATCAGTGGCAGGAGTGACCGCTGCCATCACCATCCCGTACCGACCGCGACCCTTCCAGAAGGTCATCCATGCCGGGATGGAGACGCACCGCTGGGGCGCCGTCGTCTGCCATCGCCGCTTCGGCAAGACCGTCTGCGCGGTCAATCACTTGCAGAAGTGTGCGATGCGTGCCACGCGTGAGCGTCCTCGGTTCGCCTACATCGCGCCCACGTACAAGCAAGCCAAGGCTGTCACGTGGGACTACGTCAAGCACTTCGCTCAGCCCGTGTTGGACCACGACGTGAACGAATCGGAACTCCGCGTGGACTTCGCCCAGAACGCCAGCCAAGTGCGGCTGTTTGGCGCCGATAACCCAGATTCGCTGCGCGGCATGTACTTCGATGGCGTCGTACTGGACGAGTACGGGTTGATGCCGCCGAAGACGTTCTCCGAAGTCGTGCGGCCGATGCTGTCGGATCGTGGCGGCTGGGCGCTGTTCATGGGCACGCCGAACGGCAAGAATCAGTTCTACAACGTGGTCCAGCAGGCACGGGACGATCCCGACTGGTTCTTCGCCGAATACAAGGCGAGTCAGACGGGTGTGTTGAGCGCGGAGGAACTCGCATCCGCTCGGCAAGTGATGACGGCGGACGAGTATCAGCAGGAATACGAGTGTTCGTTTGAGGCGTCAGTGAAGGGCGCGATCTACGCGCGCGAACTCATCCAGGCACGCGAGCAAGGGCGGATGACGCGTATTCCCTACGATCCGGCCGTCTTGGTGGACACCGATTGGGACTTGGGGTTTGGCGATCTGACCGCTGTGTGGTTTTCGCAGACGTTTCCAACCGGCGAAGTGCGATTGATCGACTACGCCGAAGCGGCAGAAGGCTTACCGTATTTCGTCTCGCTCCTGCGCGGCAAGGGCTACGCCTACGGGGACCATTGGGCACCCCACGACATCGCGCTTAAGGAGATGTCCGGCAACAGCCGGCTCCAAGCGTCGCGACAGCTCGGGCTGAACTTCCTGATCTCGCCCAAAGTGGAACGGATCGAAGACGGGATTCACGCCGTCCGCATGCTGTTGCCGCGGTGCTGGTTCGAAGCCGATCGCTGCCGTGACGGGCTCGAAGCGCTGCACAACTATCGGTGGAAGGTTCCGAACGTGCAGGACCCAACCGGGCGACCGTTGCCCGTCCACGATTGGGCGTCGCATGGCTCGGATGCGTTTCGAGGATTGGCGTATCGGCACTACGTGAAGCGTCGGCGTCCGCAGGAGGATCTGCGGCGCTTGCAAATCGACCATGACCCCGACGATCGGATCACGTCAGGGCGACACATTGGACGACGGATTGGCATCGCGGGACGGGTGGGAAGGCGTGGAGGCTACTGAGCCGTGTGGTTCTCTGGCCCGTGCGATCTCGTCACTTACGTCTTGGTCTGCAGCGTGATCTTGGTGGTGGTGTGGAACCGACACGCGCGGAGCGGTAACTGATGCCGTGTGCTGATTGTGGACGACCGCTCGGTTGGGATGAACAGCGCTGGTGCTTCGGGTGCCAGAAGCCGGCCCTGGCTCGTATCGAGTGGCTATATTGGCTGGGGAATCTGACACCAGCGCCTCCGGTAAGGATTCATCGGGCGACCGGCGGTTCGAGCGGATTCAGCTCAGCACGGAGGCAAAAACGTGAATCGGCGGCAATTCGTTGGCGCGTTGACTGGTGGTAGCGCAGTTCTACGCGCCGGTTATCCGAAGCGTCGGCGGCGCCAGTTCGAGCGTTTGGTCTTAGTTGACCGCGATTTTAAGGCGGGCGGCACGTGGGACATAGGGCCAAGCGTTGAGGACGGTCAGGCGTGGGTGTGGCGGCGTAACGGTGATAATTCGGTAGAACTGATCGCCGGGCCATTCGACAGCATCGATGCTGGAGTGCGATGGTTCAGTGACTTCCATCCACGACCTCACGAGTCGTTCGTTCGTACGCCAGCCTTCGCGGTGACGCCGCGACGAAAGGCAACAGCGTGAGTCTTCGCATGGACGTGTATCACCATGTCGTGCCGGATCATCGGCTCGACACCATCAACGGGAAATTGGACATGCTCATCTTTCAAGGAGGCAGAATCATGGCAACGGTACAAGAACTCTCCAACGAACTCGACCAGATCAAGACCGCCGTCGACAGCGTGAAGGCGGATTCGGCGGCGCAGAAACAGCTGATCGCGGACCTCAAGGCGCAGATCGCGGCGGGCACGGGTCCGGTGACGCAGGCGCAGTTGGACGAGTTGGACGCGAAGGCGGACAGCATCTTGGCGGCCCTCACGCCGGCACCGCCGACACCGTAGGCCATGAATCGTCGCGCGTTCTTCGGCCGATTACTCGGCAAAGAAGCCTTTGAATCGTTGCGGAGGATTACCCGATGAACAGACGGAATTTCCTAGCATGTGCTGGCGCGGCACTGTCGTGGCGGCTTGTTCCAACGCGCGACGACAGCCGCAAGATTCAGGCGCTCGTGGACGCAGGAGAACCGATACCAGTCGGTGAGTATTGGTTGCGACGACCTATCGACTTCCGAGGTCGTCATGTGAGCGGACGCCATAGCATCTACCATCTTCATGACGGGGCGCACTTTTTGGCCGACGACACGATGACTGGCGAGTTCTCTCGCAATTATCTGAAGGTTGAAGGCCCCATCGACGGTTGGTTCGGGTCGTGGCGGTATACCGAAGGCACCACCTGATGCAGATCAGCACCCAGTTGCCGGCGAACATCACGCCGCTGCGGAAGACGCCTAAGAAGGGCAAGAAAAGGTGATGTATCGCGTGAATCGTTACCGGCGGGGGCAACGGTGGTTCTGGCGCCTGTGGCGTGGCGATGTGCCGATCGCGCGGTGCGCGCGCAGCTACGACGATTCAGACGCGATGGAGCGTGACCTGCGCTCGCTCTTTCCGCACTGGGTGAAGCGGTGAATCGCCGAGGGTTCTTTGGCTTACTGGCTGGTGCGGCTGGAGCATCGCAAATTGTGCCGACAACGCAGGCGGCGATGACAGCGGTTGAGCCGATGCCGGAATCTTTCGGCTTCGAAACGTTGCCATTCGATTGCGACCTGTCGCAATACACCGTGATGGACGCGCTTATTCGGATGGATTGGCAGCCGCACGCGGCTCCGGTGGCACTTCTGCTGTGCCAGCCAGAGAACTACTTGCAGGCACTGGAAATTCGCGACACCTTCCAAGGCGCGCTGGAGATTCACGTTGCTCGGATGCCCGATCTTCACCGCGACGCCTGGTTCGTGTCGTGGCGCGGTCGGCATATGGGCTCGCCTGGAGCGTAGATGGCGAAGTCCAAGAAACCCAAAGCCTTTGACGTGGCGTTCTCCGACAGCGAGCGGAAGAACTTCACCAACGATCTCTGTCTGGACATCCAGAATGCCTTGATGGCCCGACAGAGCGTCATCGGCGATGGGGGGCTGATCGACTACGCCGACTGGTTTTACGAACAGGGTCGGTCGGCCGCAGAGGATTTGCCGTTCCCCGGCGCCGCGGACCTGACCAGCTACTTCATCACGGAGAACGTCGATGCACTGCGCTCGCGGCTGATGAAAGCGGTGTTTGGCGTCCGGCCCTTCTCGTTCGTGGAAGGGTGGGGCGCCGACGCGAAGAAAGCGCCAGTCGTCGAAGCGTTCCTGGATTGGCAGGTCCGCAAGCCGTTCAGCGAGTTCAAGACCGAGCTGGCGAAGACCATCCACGGGGCCTTGATCGAAGACGGCTACATCCTGGAGGTGTCGGAACAGACCGAAACAACCAAGCGCACGGAACAACTTGATGTTGCGTTGGAGCTTGCGCCGCATCCAGACACCGGCGAACCGGTGCCGATCCTGGGGCCTGATGGTCACCCAAAGATTCAACAGGATCCGCAGACCGGTGAGCCGGTGGTGGCGCAAGCTGGTCAGCCCAAGGCCACGATTGAACGCACGCAGACGAAGACCAAGCGCTTGGGGCCGCAATACGACCCGATCTCTCTGAAAGACTTCGTGTTCCTGCCTGGACACGCCAAAAGCTCCAAGCGGGTCTACGGCTACGCCTACCGGATCTTCCTGCGGCAGTCGGACGTGGACGAGCGCGTGCTGGATGGGGTGTACGACGCGGAGGCGGTGAAGACACTCGGCACCAACAGCGACCGCGAGACGCACACCATTCCGGTGCCGGTCGATACGATTGCTGACCAGTACGGCCCGAACGTCGAAAAGGAGTTCTGGCAAGTCTCGATCAAGCGCGATCTCGACGAAGACGGCCGCGAAGAGTGGTATCTCGCAACCGTCTCGCTCAAAGAGCGGCTGTTGCTGCGGTTGAAGCTCGATCTGTTCGTGCAGAAAGTCGGGATGCCGCGCTGTGTGCCGTTCATCCTGTTTCCGCGGCGGGATTCGATCTACGGCTACTCCTATGCCTTCAGTAAGTTGATGACGCTGGCTGAAGAACACACGTCGCTGCGCAACATGAAGGCCGATCGCGGGGCGTTGGCGACCAATGCGCCGATGACGCAGTTGACGGGTGGGCTCTGGGATCCGACGGTCCAACCGTTTGGTGTCGGACGCGTCATTACCGTGCGTGACCACAACGAGCTGAAGCAGCTCCAGATCGCTGATGTGCCGGTCTCGATCGTGGAGCAGGAACATGCGCTCTTGAGTGCGAAAGAACGCGTCGGCGGACTGTCCGATGCGGCAGTCGGGGTGCTCTCGAGCGAACGGCGGACACTCGGAGAAAACAAGCTCGTTGCGGGCGGGTCTGCGGTGCGGGTTGATGAGGTGATCGGCCATCTCCATCTCGCCATTGCGCGGGTGATGGCGCTCACTCATGCGATCTGGGTGGAGACCTTGGAAGCGGAGAAACAGGGGATTGACGCGCCGCAGTCGATTGCGAACAGCCTCAAAGCGTCGATGCCGGAGTTTTCTGGGACGTTCACAGCCGACATGCTCAAAGGCGACTTCCAATTCGAACCGTACGGGTCGGATGACACCGCGGACCGCGATCGACAGCGGCAGGAAGGTGACAGTTTCATCCTCGCGCTGACCAATCTCGCGAAAGTGCTCCCAGGCTTCCAGCCGTTGATGGTGAGTCCAGAGGTGACCAAGGCCATTCTGGAGCATCTCCTAAGGGCCTACGACGTGCGCGACAAGCAGCCGTTCCTTGGGGCCCTGCAGGCGCCTGGCTTGCCGCCGCAGATGGGCGCAGGAATGAGTCCGTCACCGGCAGGAATGCCGTCTGAGACCCCGCCGGCCGGACCACCTGACATCGGCGCACTGCTCGCGCATCTGGCGGGCGGTGGCACCATCACCGGTAACGATCAACCAGCAGGAACCTACTGATGCTGCACAACCTTTCGCCGCAGATCGTCATCGCCGCACAGATCCTTAAAGACTCCGCGAAGGGCGACACGATCGCCGATCGCTTCAAGAGCGTCATCAGGCGAGAGCGCCTCGACGAGGCGTGCTTCATGTGCAGCACTGAGGACGAGCAGTTCCGCAGTGCTGTCGGCGGTCTGATTCTCAGCTACCCAGATGACGCTCCAGAGCGCGATGCGATCCAGTACGAGATGCGGCAAATCAATAGACTATCGACGGTGCTACAGGCCGCCACGCTCGGCATGGGCGTCTCGCTCGCCGATGTACTCGACGGTGAACAGAAGCATCCACCGATCGGCCTGCTCCCGATGTGGCGCGAGCGGACGAAATAAACCGTGGCTACTGAGCACGACGAGGAACTGACGGCTCAGACACGCGCGGCGGCACTCAAGGACATGGTGCAGACCGATGGCTGGAAACTGTTCGTTGGCGAGATTGAGAAGCGGCACGGCCCGGCCGCCGTCGGGAACGCGATCATGAGCCTGACCGCGCAGGTGCCTGCCAGTGCCGATCGGGCCTACGAGATCGCGCAGCTCGTCGAGCGCTTACAGATGACGTGTGCGGCCGTGAATGAGTTAATCAAGTGGCCGGAGGAACAGATTCGGATGGTGCAGGAGCCGAAAGCCAAAGGGCCGTTCGCTGGCCTGCGCCGGGTGCCGCGATGAAGACCGTGCCGCATCCTGTCAAGCGGCCTCCCCTGCGAACGCGGTCGCGGCTGGCCGTGTCACAGCCGTTTGGAACCCTCTTATGGGATGAGCGCTGGACTCGCCCGCGTTGTAGTTCGCGCTGTGTTGCGTCTGACAGGGACAGCGCGAAGCTCCGGTCAGCGGAAGGATAGCACGATGATGCGCATCCTCGGTAACCGCGTGCTCGTCGCCTTGCCGCCAAAAGAGCAGGAAACGAAGACCGAGAGCGGCTTAGTTCTCGTGCGCGATCCTGACCGCAAGCAGCAGACGCGCGGCGTGGTGGTCGCGCTCGGAGAGCGGCGCGGCGTCGTGCAACTTGACGACGTTCGGGCGGAAGTCGCAGGATTTTTCAACGACAGCATCGCGACGGCTGGGCCAAAGGAGTACTTGGAACCAGCGTATGCGCGCGACGATCTCGATCACTTGCTGATGAAGATGGCGCCGGCGCCATTCGACGTACAAGTCGGCGATGTCGTGCTGTTCCCAGCCTCAGCGGGCGAAGTGTTGCGCGTCGGCGAACTCGATCACGTCCTGCTCCACGAATCCGAAATTCTCTGTGTCCTTGAATCCGTCCATAAGGAAACCGCAGCATGAGTGAAGAGACGCGCACCCCCGAAGAGATCGCGGCCGCGGGAGCCAATCCTGAAGTCGACGACGCCGAAATCGTCGAAGAGGTCAAACAGATCGTCGGCAACGAGCCGAAGACGCAGCATGAACGCGTCGAAGCGGCGCTGATTGCTGCGAAACGCGAACTCCGAGCGGCCAACCGCAAGGTCAAGGAGCTGGAACCCGTCGCGGCCAGCGCGAAGGAGATCGGCGGACAACTTGAACGCGCGCAGCCAATCATCAACGCCGTCCTCGCGAATCCGAAACTGCTCGCGGAAGCAGCTCGGATCGCGAAAGGCACGCGCACGAGCAACGACGGGACGGTCCAGCCGAGCGAAACCGAGGATCCGGATGCGGCGGCTTACGCGGAAGACGCCGGGTTCTACCTGTCCGACAATCAGACGCCGGACGTGGCGCGCGCCCGTCGCGTGCTGGATCGGTTGGATGCCCGTCACGGCCGCCAGACGCGCGAAATCGTCAGTCCGATCGCTGGCACGGTGCTCGGCTCTCGCGCCGAAACCAACCTGCAATCGATGATGCGCATGACGGATGACGAGGGCGTCCCGCTCGCCACGCCGGAAAGCATCCGCGAAGTGGCCTCCAAGCTGCCGTCGAACCTCTTGGCGAATCCAGAAGTCGCCGATCTGGTCCTCAACAGCGCGATCGGCCTGGATCGCCGGAACAAGCGTTCCCCGAAAGCGCCTGATGAGCCGTTGTTCCTCGATCGGCCAGGTGGTGGACGTGGTCGACGCGAATCCGCCGTGGATGCCGACCTCTCGGCCGCCTTTGCACGGCTCGGCATAGATGAAAAACAGGGCGCTGCGGCCGTGTCGCGGCTTGAGCAGAGCGTATCGGGCAACCGCCGTGGCGGTGTGGCCTTGGGAGTGAAGTAAATGCCGCGTGTCGCGAAAGCCAAGCCGCAGACTGCCCAGACTACTGTGCCGATGACGCCGGAAGGGCTCGCCGCCTATCTCGCCGACTATCCGGCGATCGATGTCCTGTCCCGACGGTTCGTGGACCCGAACGATCCGGGCTCGCTGCCGATTCTTCTCAAAGGCGAGTCGCCCAATTGCTGTATGCACAGCGGTCATCAGCGCTTGGTGAAGCCAGGGGAAGTGAATTGCAAGGCGCGGGACAAGGACACGAATCGACGGTGCGGCAAGCCGGTGCGCAACTGGCACATTCACACGTGCAACACCGCGATCGAGGGCCGGTGGGCGCAGATGAAGGCTAAAGGCTACATGCCGGTGCTCGTCGAAGACCTGCTCGACACCGAAGACGTGTCAGGGCTCGTTCGTCAGCGGGAAGATGACGGCAAGATGTATGTCCGGCGTGGGGATCATGGCAAGGAAATCACCATGAAGATTCCGCTGGTGGCGTACAACTACGTCAAGGACTTGCAGGAAGCGCAGCGGAAAGCCCGCTCATCGAGCAAAAAGGCGATGCGGGAAGACCTCGCCGAAGCCATCGGCGCGAATGCGGACCTTGGCTCAGAGCGGGACGAAGTCGCGGATGGCGTGTATCGTGGACGAGGGATTCAGATCGAATCGCTGCGACAGGAGAAGACGACGCTCGGTGCAGAGGCTGAAGCGGAGTAGGGAGATTATCGGTATGTGCGTCACGTCGATGATCATGGACCACTATCGCGAGAAGTGGACGCCGTTGGTACCGTCTGTGCCGTGGCCAACGACTGGGCAGATCGTGTATCCGCAGGTGACGATTACATCAGCGCCGGCCATTTCCGCCGAGGAGATCGCGGAGTTTCGCGCGTTGCTTGAGCGCGCTCGCGAATACGACAAGCGCAATAACGAGCCCGAGTGCGAGTTGGACGAGAAGCGTGCAGCTATTGTCACTATCGCGAAAGCGCTCGGAGTGGAGATTTCGTTCCTGTGAAATAAAATAGTTCTTGACACCGCAAAGCTCTGTGTTACGCTGAGCCTGCGCGCCTCCGATCGCGTTCGGGAATCGGAGCGGGTCGCATCGCCGTCACCGATGTTCGCATTGCCGTTCTGACGACGGCTCGTCTCTCGTCAGCAGGTCGCGTGCTCCTGTAAAGCGCGTTCGGTTGCGTTAGCCCGCCACGCCATGTGCGGGTGTTGCGCGGTCCGCTTCGGTTGAAAGCGGACGGCGACATTCGTTCTCAACCTCCCAACAGATTTGCGTTCGTGACTGACGGGCCGAAGGTCTCTCGGCACGAACCGGAGGAGACATGGCGACCACGTTCGTACCGGGTTCAGGCGACGGGTTTCGTCCCTGGGGTCGGTCCAAAGTTCAGCACTTCCCAGAAGCCGCGTCGCAGACGTTCAAGCGCGGCTATCCCGTGATTCTCGACGCCGCGTCCACTGAAGGTCGCGTGCGCGTCGCCTCCAACGACCCCACGGCCGCGATTGTCGGTGTCGCTGCGGCGGATGCCTCGGGCACCACGGGCGCGATGGTCCCGGTGTGGCTCGCGAAACCGGAGTTGCAGTTCATCGGCCGCACGATTGCCAGCGATCCGATCGACTTCACTGACATCGGCTCGGCTCGCGCGATCGAAGCGCACGCCTCGCTGGCGATCTGGGTCGTCGATACCACCGATGCCGGCGCCGACTCGGTCGTGATCGAGCATTACATCAACCCAGACACCAAGGCGTATCTCACCGCCGAGGGCGACTCCGAAGGCGAGGTGGTCTTCCACTTCGATCCGAAGGCGACCATCTTCGGCGCGGGCACCTAACGACCGTTCCAGTAAGCGACTGGTCCCGTTTGCGGTCGCGAGGAGTCACAGATGCAGCTTCGAGCTCAAATCCCAGCCAATATCGACAATGTCGACAAGCTGATGACGGCGCTCTTGGACATGAATGTCCGAGCGCTCAAACCGATCTACGGAAAACTCTACAAGAAGCAGACGACCGGCAAGAAGTTCGAGCGCATCGTGACGGTCGCGCCCTACGGCGACGTGCCACAGAAGCCGGAAGGCGAAGAGTACGCCACGGACCTCATTCAGCAGGCGAATACGAAAGATGTGACGCCGCTCGAGTGGGGCTTGATGGCGGAAATCTCGGAAACGGCCGAAGAAGACGATCTCGAAAACGTCCTGTCGCAGCACGGCAAGTTCCTGACCTTCTCCATGAATCAGGTCGCGGAGAAGCAGGCAGCCGCCGTGTTCATGAACGGCTTCTCGACGCAGACCACGGCCGACGGCGTCGCGCTCTACTCGACTGCGCACACCTTGAAGCGCGGCGGGACGGCCAAGAACACCGCGAGTTCGGCGGCGGACCTTTCGGTGACCTCACTCGCCCAGGGCTTCATCGACCTCGACACCGACACCAAGCTCGAATCGGGTCAGCTCGTTGCGCCGGCCACCGGGTTCTATCTCGTCGTCGCGCCGGCCAATCGGTTCAACGCGCTGCGGATCGTCAACAGCGTGAAGGATCCCGAGTCGGCGAACAACGCGGTCAATCCGCTGTCGGATCTGGACATCACCGTGGTGGTGAATCCGTTCCACACGGCGGACACCGATGCCTGGTTCCTCGTGCCGAAGGATAAGGACGCGAACGGGCTCTTGTATCTGGAGCGCAAGGCGATCTACCAGCCGCCGCCGATGACCGATTCGCGCACGGGCAACCGCCTGTACAAACTGCGCGCGCGCATGGTGTGGGACTCGGTCGATTGGCGCAACAACTACGGCAATCCTGGCGCGTAGAGGACTTCACGTCGCAAAGCGTGTGGTCTCGGCGGTGCTCTGAGCGACGCAGGGTGGTGATTCCGGTCACTGCCGCAGAGACAACAACCGGAGGGTTCTGAATGGGTATCACGAATTTCCCGAATGGCCTCGGGAGTTTTGGCATGCCGGTGCTGCCGGGCCTCCCGCCGACCACGGGCAACGTCTTCTTCGTGCATTCCTCGGGCAGCAACGGCAATTCCGGCAAAACACCGGCGCAGCCGTTTGCGACCGTCGACTACGCGGTGAGTCAATGCACAGCCTCGCAGGGCGATCTCGTCGTCGTCATGCCGGGTCATGCGGAAACGACCACGGCGGTCGGGCTCGATGTCGCGGGCGTGACGGTCTTTGGGCTGGGGTTCGGCAGGAACCGTCCGGCACTCACCGCGACGACCGACTCAAGCGATCTGGTCTCGGTCTCGGCCGCGAATTGTTCGTTGCAGAACGTCCGACTCGTCGGCGCGGCCTCGGGCTGCACGGCGCTCTTGGACATCAACGCGGCGGACTTCTACGCGCAACGGCTCGTCTTGGAGCACGGCGCGGCGCCGACCACGGCGATCACCGTGCCGGCGAGCGCCCATCGCTTCACTCTTGAAGATTGCGTGTTCCGTGGCACTGCGGCAGGCCCAGCCATCGGCATCAGCTTCGAAGGCAAGGTCAACGACTGGAAACTGGTGCGCGCGCGGGCGGACTACGGCGGCTCATCGGGTCTCGATACGGCGTTCATCTCGTCGTCCTTCAAGATGAAGGGCTACGAAATCATCGATCTGATTCTGACCGCGTTCGACACGCTCGTCATCGACATCAACTCATCGTCCGCCGCGATCGGGGACGGCGTGTTGATCGGGGGCGGGTCGGTCGCGTCGGCCGGGATCACGATCGCGAACGCCTATGACGTGGGCGGCTGCGCGATCATCGATCACAAGGTCACCGACGTGGTGACGGCGCGCGGCCTCGTCGTGCCGGTGGCGACCCCGAGCTAATGGACGCGCCACGTCCGAAACTCGCGGTCTGTTGGATCTGGGGCAGTCCGTTCGTCTGGACGCGCAGCGTGGAGTCGATGCTCCAGCTGCGCCATCCGGCTGGTGTCGAGGTGTCGTTTTTCAGGGGCACGGGCTGGGGTCCGGCCAAGCGGCATCTCGATGCCTGTCAGAAGGCGATGACCTGGGGCGCGGACTTCCTGCTGATTCTCGGCGCCGATCAAGTCTACGAACCCGATCTCCTCGAACGTCTCTGGCAGCGCGTGATGGAGGGCTACGAAGTCGTCTCGGCGCTCGTCCCCTCGCGCGGCTACTTCCGCGACGATATGCAGCCGTTTCAAAAGATGGCATGGCGGCTCAAGAGTCGCGGCACGCAAGCGATCGCATGGTCGCGCGATGCGGTCGTACCGATTGATCCGCGCGATGGGGACATGCAGCGCATCGACTTCATCGGGTCCGGGTGTTTGCTATTCCGTCGGGAACATCTCGACACACTCGCCCAGCCGTGGTTCTTCGAAACCATCGACCATCAGACGCAGGTGCGCACGGCCTGCATGGACACGAAATTCGTCTGGCGACTGAAGCAGGAAGCCGATTCGGATGTGTGGGTGGATACGACGATCCCGATCCGACATCTCCATGCGTTCGAGATCGACGAGACGTTCTCCGAACGGTTCGCCGACTACGCGCAGCCGGGTGTGGGTCCGTCGGACATCTGCCAGTGTCCCGTGAAAGCGGAGGCGTGAATGAGTGTCTCACGCAAGGGCAAATCGATCACGTTCACCGCCGACGCGGACACGTACGCGGGCGTGGTCTTCGTCGCGGGACTGACGATGCAAGTGGCTGGTGGCAGTGCCGGCGATCGGCTGCGCATCACGGATAGCGGCGGGTCGGTTATTGCCGACTATCTCGTCATGTCAGCGACCGACAACGCCGATCTGTGGGCGGGTCGTGCGCCGCAATTCTACGACTCTGTGCTCATCGAAGACTTCCCGTCAGGCACCTGCGTGCTGACGATGTTTGTGGACTAAGGCGATGCCGCTGCTCCTCCTCCTTGGCAATGCGACCGTGAGTGGGGGAACCACGACGACGGTCTATACGAAACAGAACCGCACGCGCGGACGAGGGCGTTAAGTGACCGACAATATCACCACACAGACGGCGACCGCGGCCACAATCCCCACCAATACGGTCATTGCGACCGACCAGTTAGCCAGCGGCGCACACGTCCAGTTCATCAAACTCGTGGACGGCACGGCGGATTCAACCGCCGTCATTCCCGGCGATGCGACGAACGGCCTGTTTGTCAACGTCAAGACGAGCGTGTTGCCAACGGGCGCCTCGACGTCCGCGAAACAGCCGGCGCTTGGCACCGCTGGCACGGCCTCAGCGGATGTGATCAGCATTCAGGGCGTCGCGTCCATGACGGCGGTGCAGACCGACATCCGTCAGGTCGCGGGCAATACGGCCGTCGCCGGCAACGGCAGTGTGACCACGGGCACGTTGCGCGTCACCATCGCGAACGACTCAAGCGGCAACATCGCGACGATCGGCACGTCAGTCGTGCCGGGCACGGGCGCGACGCATCTCGGCAAGGCGGAAGACTCGGCGCATTCGTCCGGCCATACCGGCGTGATGGCCCTCGGCGTGCGCCAGAGTACGCCGACGGACCTGTCGAGCGACAACGCGAACGGTGATTATGTTCCACCGCAATTCAATGCGACCGGTCAGCAGTGGGTGATCGCGCGCGGGGCGCAAGACTCCGGCGGCACGGACATGACGGACACCACGGCGCATGCGACGCGCATGATGCAAGTGGATTCGGCGGGCTCTGCCGTGCCAACGGCCGTCGACAACACCACCGACAACATCGGTGCGGCGCTCCAGACCGACGTGATCATGAACGACACGACGGCGTTGACGCCGAAGTTCGCGAAGATCGCCGCGGCCAGTTCGGGCAACAACACGCTCGTGTCGGCGGTGAATCCCAAGAAAATTCGCGTCCTCGCCTACAACTTCATGGCGAACGGCACGGTCAACGCGAAGTTTCAAGATGGCGCGGGTGGGACCGATCTGACGGGGCTCAAGTACTGCGTCGCCAACACTGGGATTTGCGCGCCGTTCAATCCGGTCGGTTGGTTCGAAACGTCGTCCAATACGCTGCTCAACGTCAATCTCAGTGGCGCCGTGGCGATTGGTGGCGAACTCGTCTACGTCGAAATCTAAGAATTTGTGGGTGGCATCAAATTCAGACGTCGTCGGCGACCCGCGCCGCCCACGGGGAGCACAGGTGATCTGCTGACGGCGGCGGACATCGTCTATCGCGGCGCGATCCGCATGCCGAATAGCAGCATCGATACGACCTCCACGTATGGCGGGATGTCGGGGCGAATCGTCGGCGGACAAACCCACGTGTTTCTCTACGATTCCATCAACGCATCGGCGCCGCCGAATGTGTGGGAATTGGACATCACCGGCCTCTCGCCGAGCGCGGACTATACCTCGGCGCCGCGCGCCAGTGTCGTGCGGAATTGGGGACAGATTTACGGGTCGGCGCGGGCGAGTTGGAATCCCGCGGGCGATTTGAAAGACGGCTTCGCGTCGAATTTCAACAAGGTCGGGCATGTCTGCTTGCACTGGTCCGAGCCGCTCCAGCAGCTCTATTGGTCGTTCGTCGACTTCTATAACGTGAACGGCGATCCCGATTGGACGGTCGGGATGTCGACGCTGAATGACAGTAACGGGTCCTCCGTCGGCTATGGTCCGTATCGGTTCAAAGCGACCGATCGGGATGGACGGACATGGTACGGCCATCGGAGCTACTTCTTTTTCGAGCATCCGACGACCGGCAAGATGCTGACCGGGGGCATTGCCCACAGCGGGGATGCGAGTGTGCCGTTTGGCCCGTCCTGCTACGGGGATGCGGACTGGCCGACCACCACGACGCCGGGTGGGCACGATGCCGCGAATGACATCACGCTCGCCAATCGCTATCTCGATTACTACTGCATGAACGGCAGTTTCGCGCAGAGCACGGGGAACTACTTCAATCTCGACGGCTCCTGGAATGGCGTGATCCGCGCGTTTCAGTTCGATGGCGTCTTGACCTATCCAGTGGAGTATTTCCCGACGAACTACCCACAAGCGCGCGTCGATCCCCTCCTGAATGGTGGGAAGGGCACGTGGCAAGGCGCCATGTGCTCCATGAACGATGCGTTCTGGTACGAGGGCACGAATAAACGTGGCGTGCTCTACGTGGGGACGCTCGCCGGGGGCTACAGCACCGACGGGTCCGATCCGACGGCGAGCCACACGTGGTATCGCAATGTGGGTTTGGGTCACGACACCTGCATGCACGGGTTTAGCTGTGTGCAGTGCGCGTCCGCTGGGGATTCGTCCACGAAGACGATCCCGGCGTTCATCGTCATGGACCCGGATGATTTGATCAGCAACAAAGCCGGGGACACGGTCGATTACACGACGGAGGCACATCAGATTATCGATGTCGAGCTGACCTACAACATTCGCACCTGTTCACAGGACAAGCTGCAGGCGAAGGGGCTGAGCGGGGTGTGGCGCGTGCCGGGGAGCACGCGGTTCTATGTGAGCGCGAACACGGCGGACATCTCGCGCTCGGGCGAATCGTTTCCCGAAACGTTGATTCATGTGTTCGACATTCTCGACAGCTAAGCCATGAGCCTGCCAGTTTTAGACGATTTCAATCGCACGGGCGAATCGCCGCTCGCGGGCAATTGGACCGCGCCCGATGGGGTGGCGGACAGCAAGTTCGTGCTCACGTCCAATCATGTGACCGGGCAAGGCTTGTCGACGTTGCAATTGATGTATTGGAACGCCGACGCGTTCAATACCAATCACTATGCGCAGGCGACGCTCGGCGGCAACAGTCTGACATCGGTGGCGACCTATGCCGGTGTGGCGACGCGCGTGCAAACAACCGGACAGAACGCGTACTTGTTCGGGTTCTTTGCGGGATCGGGGAACGGCTACGAAATTCGCAAGATCGTCAGCGGGTCCATTTCAGCCGTGCAGACCTGCACGGGGACGCCCACCTCAGGCGACAAGCTGAAATTGGAAGCGAACGGGACGACGCTGACCGCCTATATCGATAGCGGGTCGGGATTTACGCAAGTCGGGCAGGCGACCGGGCAGAATGATTTCTCGAATGGCGCGGCGGGTCTCTACGGCTACAACGGTGGGGATGCGTTCACGCTCGATGACTTCGTGGCGGACGACGTCGGCGGTGGGGGCGGTGGGGGCGCGACGACGCCACGGATGACGCTGCTCGGAGTCGGCTAATGCAGCAACCATCGTTTCAGTCCAAAGATCAGCAGTGGCACCACCAGCACCATGCCGGCGGCGAATACGATGATGTCCGACCAGTCAGCGTGTCGGCTGTTCATCACGATGACTTCCCATTCGGATGGACCCATCGAGGGGGAGTCTAACACAGATGCAATTCAGTGAACTGTACGGCACGGAGTTAGACCGAGAGCTGGCGACGACGGATCGAAATCAAAGATTTACCACGGTCCGTCGGAAGGCGGCGATCAACGCCGCACAGCTCCAGTGGGTCAAAGATACCGAGTGTTTCACCCGGCAAGCTTCTGTATCGCTCTCAGACGGCGTGCAGGAATACGACCTGGAAGCCTCGATTACGGATTTCGCGTGGATTGCCAAGGATGGCGTGAGCATCAAAATCGTGTCTGGGTCGAACACCCGCTATGTCGAGGGGAAAGACCTGGAGGTGACGACACCGGCCCGCTTGGACGTGGAAGAACCCAATTGGCGGGCCGTGGCGGCAGCCACCCCACAGAAGCGCTATCAGCGGCGAGATGGCGGGGCGGTCTATCTCGGGCTGCATCCGAAGCCGAGCATCACCGGCACGGATACGTGGACGGCCTTGGTGCGCTACGTGGTCGTGCCGGACGACATGAGCGCTGATGCGGACGAGCCGTTCACCGTGAGCAGCAACCCGATCAAATCGATGCGACCGTGGCATCGGGCCTTGGTCTACTACGCGGCGTTTGATCTCGAGAAACTGCGGAAAGACACGGCGCGTGAACAGGCGATGTTCCAGCTGTATCAGGCGGAAATGTCGAAGTTTCTGGGCGTGGAGAAACCGAAAGGGGGCGAGCGCGTGCAGTTCGCGGCCACGTATCGGCGGCGGTTCAGCGAACCCCAACGACGCTTTGATCCGCGGAGTGTGCCCTAATGCCGACCCCTGAATTGCTGTTGGCCTGTGGCTGTCGGATCGTGTTCGAAGACGACAAGGCGCCGATCTGTCGGCTGCATGGCAATCAACCCGTCCGTCGAGTTGTGAACATGCCGAAACCGACGATTCGCGGGGTGGCGACGGGCCCCTTGGTGCGGACGGAAGACCTCCCGGCCTACAGCGGGCCGTTGACGCGAGGCTAGGGCATGCCGAACCCCATTGGTGTGACGTTCATTCCCTCGGCTGACAATGCGGCGCAGGGACCGCAGCGCGGCGCCTTGGAAGGACCGGGCGGCTCGGATCTCGCGCAAGCGTTCAAGATCCTCAGCCTGCATCTCCCGCGCGTGTTGGGCGCCCAGAGTCTCGCGCCACGGCGCTTGCTGACGAGTCCTGGATCGGCCGCCTTGCCGCCCGGCTTCAATCCGCAGGCGGCGGTGATTCAAGCCTTGCTGCAGGCCATGGGTGGTGGGGTGGAACGTCCGATCGCGACATATCCCGATGACTCGGGAGGGATGACGCCCGATCTCCGCGATTTCTTCCGCGGCGAGAATCCGCGCGCGCCGACGTTCCCCTCTGCGCCACCCGACCCAAAGATTACTCCCGGAGATACGCCGAGCACGCGTGTGCCGATGCCGTGGACCGATGAACCGTCGCCGACGCCGCCCGCGCCGATGGGCGGTGGATTCGATCCGCGTGGCCGGAACCGATTTGTCTGATGGCTGAGAGTCTCAAAGCCCGTCGGGTCAGTCAGCGCGGCGCCTATTTCGAGGTGCCGGTGGAGGACTTGTCTGCCGGATTGGACCAGCGAAAAGCCGCGACGCTGTTGAAGCCGAATCGCGCCCGCGTGCTGCGCAATTGGAGTCTGCGCGAGCCGGGGGCTCTCATTGTGTTTCCGGGCTATCTGGGTTTCTCGACGACCTCGCTCGGCTCCTCGCGGCCGCAAGGGGCGCAGCGCATCTACCTCGGACTGGTGAATCCGTTCACGCTGGCCGCCTATGCCGGGGATGTCTACAAACCGACCGATGGGGGCGTCTGGGGGTCGGCGGTCTCGACGGGCTGGTCCAGCACGGAACAACTCTTCTTCCCGTACGACCGGAACATCGTCGCGATTCTCGACGGGACGACGGCGGCGAAGAAGTCGACGGATGGGACGACGTGGACAAATTTCGGCATCGCCGCGCCAGCGGGGGCGCCGACAGCGGCGAATCTTGCCGGTGGCTCCTTGGTCAGCGGCAATGTCTACGAATTCAGCTACACCGGCCGTGACGATGAATTGATGGCCGAGAGCAACGAATCGGCGACGGTGCAGCACACGCCGAGTGGCGGCAATCTCTCAGTGCGTCTGACGCTGACCAAACATCCCGACACGCAAGTCGACACGCTCGTCGTCTACGCGCGCGATACGACCGCTGGTGAGCAAGTCCGACGCTACGTGGGCACGGTGGCGAATCCGGGTGGCGCCACGACGACCTATGACGTGACGGCGAACGCCTGGGGCGCCGAAGTCGAAGCGCCGTCCGATCATGATGTGCCGGAGCTGCTGTCGTTCGCCGTGGTCTGGAAAAATCGGTGGTGGGCACGGGATGCGGTCGTCAAGAACCGCATTCGCTTCACGCAGATTTTCGAGCCGCAAAGCTGGCCGGACGATTTCACGATCGACATCCCGTTCGAGCGCGGGGATGACATCGCCGCGATCATTCCGCAAGGCGACACGCTGACCGTGTGGGGACAAAGCAAGCCGTTCCTGATCATCGGGCAGACGTCGCTGGATTTCGAAGTGCGGCCGTCTGGGTCGGCACAGGCGGGGGCGTTAGGACCACGGGCAGTCGATGCGCTCGAGGAGGGCATTATCCACGCCTCTGGCGATGGGATCTACTTGTTCGATGGCGCGACCGATCGCTTGCTGTCGAACGATGTCGACGGCTTTGCCCCAACGGAAATCGGGTGGCGGAAATACATCAAGAGCGCGACGGCCGCAGACCTCGCAAAAACAGCGGTGTGCTACCACCAAGCGGCGAAAGAAGTCGCGATTGCGGTGACGAATCTCTATCCGTTCGGGACACCGGGGGAATGGCTGCTCGATCTGGAACGGACCCGGCTGCAAGACGTGCCGGCGTGGACGACGACGGATCGCGAGATTGGCGGCTATCTCAAGTGGGACGGCAACGAACCCACGGTCGGCAATCGGGGCCGCTTGTTCTCCTGGTCGCAAACGATCGGGAAGTTGTTCGAGGAACGGACGGGCACGACGGCGAACGGGTCGGACATGGTTGCGACCTACACCGGGCCGACGTTTTCGATGGGCGGGAAGATCGCGAGCATCGTGGATGGCGCCGTGGAATTCGAGCCGCATGGCGGGGTCTTCGGGATTGAACTCGCCGTCGACAACGTGAGTTTTGGCTCGCAGAACGTCGACATCAGCGGCTCGACCTCGGTCTATGGGACCTCGGTCTATGGGACGGCCACGTACGGCGGGGCGAGTCGGGTACGCAAACCCTTGGATTTCCCGTTGGAAGCGGAAGGGCTCACGGTGTTTCTGACGGCCACCTATACCGGGCAGGAAGCATTCCGGTTGTTCACTTACACGTTGGGCGTGAATCCCGATCTGTTCGCATCTGGACTCTAGACATGGCTGCGTCCTATCCCTCTGCCACGAAATCGTTCACGACGAAGAGTGACGGTCCGACCTCGACGATCTTCGCGGCGCACATCAACGACCTGCAAGATGAAGTCGTCGCGATCGAAGCGGACCTGCGGTCCGGACAAATCGGTGGCACGGGTGTGCCAACGAACGGGTCGGTGTTCAAAGCGGGTGATGGCAGCGTCAGCGCGCCTGGGATCAGTTTCAATTCCGACACCAACACGGGCGTCTATCGCTCCGGGGCGGATGCGCTCGACTTCGCGACCGGCGGCACAAAAGCGCTCGGGATTGACTCGACGCAGTTCGTGGATTTCATCACGCAACCGCGCTGTGTCGCCTATATGAACACGACGCAGAGTTTGTCCGACTCCACCGAAACGGCGGTGACGTTCAACACCGAAGACGTAGACGTGGGCGCGATGCACGACACGAGCAGCAACACATCACGGTTCACCGTACCGACGGGAGGGGATGGGTTCTACGAGTTCATCGCGCATGTGTCGTTCGCCGCGAATGCCACCGGGAACCGCTACACACGGTTTCGCAAGAACGGCACGACGAGTGTCGGGACGCGGGTGGCGCTGCCGCCGAACGGGTCGAACTTCGGCTCAGCGGATCAGCCCGTCGTATTGAACATTTGGTCGGGGACGTTGGCAGCAGCGGACTACATCGAAGTGTTGGCGTATCAGAGTTCGACGGGCGCCATGAACATCGGCCACGCGGCGACCCGCGATTTGCAGTGCCAAATGATCGCCCGGAAGGTGTTCTGAGATGGCGGCGCTCGGCACGGTCGAAAACGAGATCAAGACGCTCCCGGCGAATCTGCAACCGACGATGTTGCGGATCTTCCGGGCGTTTCTGCGCGATCTGAGGTTCGGTCATCCGACCGGTGAGACCAACGATCCGTTGGTGAACTTCGGCGGGGCGTTTTTATACGGCACGACGCCGAGTGCGCCGGGCGATACGGTGACGATCGCGCACGGCTTCGGGCGCACGCCGTATCTCGCGATTGCGGGGTTGCGGTTGGATGCGGTTGGGTCGTCGATCGTGCCGTTGACCGTGCAGCGCGCGGCAGACGACAAGCGGATCTATCTCACGTCGACGGAATCCGACGCGCCGTTCACGTTGCTCGTGGAAGGATGACATGGCTGACGCACCATTCGATCCGGGGACGCAAGTGCGCATCAATTCGCTCCTGGACCTCACGACCGGGCGGATTGCGCGGACGGATCCGATCCATCAGGCGGCGTTGGCAATGGCGACACGCCTCGCGCCGACCTATGCGCGCAATGCGATGACCGCGCCGTCGTCCGCGCCACCGATCAATATGGGCGCAGCGGGCAGCGGCGGCGGTAGTGGGGTGCCGGTCGCGGGGACCGCGATTGCCGCGGCGATTGCGGCGATGCTCGCGAAAGGCGGGGCCTCGTCAGCGGGTGGCGATCTCGGCGCGCTGATCAACGGCTTGAAACGCCTCTTCGGTCGTGGTGGGCCATCAACCGTGCAAGGCAATCAGCCGAATGCCGGCGGGTCGCTGATGGGACCGAATACGACCGGCGTCGGCTACGACCAGCCACCGCAGGTCAGTTGGTCGAGCGGCTTGCCGTGGGAACAACCGTTTCTGCCAAGCGATCCGGGCTACTTCACCGGGTTCTCGGGCACGCCGCGTGATCCGAGCGGTGGATCCGGCGTGGGGCCTGGGATGCAGGCGTACTACAACGGGGGAAGCAGTGAGCCCGTGGATTGGTGGAAGCCGTAATGGCGAGCATTCGCTGGGACAATCTCGGGGAGAGCGACTATCAGCCCGCCGACTGGATCGACTTCGGCGGCGGTGGCGAGACGGGCGGCAAGTCTGGTGGGTTCACCATTCAGGACTTCGCGCCAGCGCCCGCGCCGGCGCAGGATCCCTTTGCGGCATTCTCCGGTGGGGGTGGAGCGCCGCAGCCGTGGGATCCGTACTACTCGGCCTATGGCGCGGAGCATCCCGGCGCGAACACCGCCGCGCCGATCGGAACGCAGTTGTCGTACACCAATGCGCCGATGGCGGCTGCTGCCTCGGGCGGTGGCGGACGCACAGCCGAATCGATCGTCGATGACTGGTTCGCGAATCAGAACATCCGTGGGCATCAGGACAAGAACGTCTGGATCAACTACCTCAAGAATGCCAATGGCGGCCTGACGGACCAGAACATCAACTATTTCCTCGAACGGTTCCGCGAAGACCCGAACAACAACCCGCACACGGGCGAAGTCTTCGGCGGCGGGACGCGTGGTCAACAGATTCCGCCTACATCAGCATTCGGCTACGACGATCCCTCGTCGATGCTCTACCTGACGCAAGCATTGCAGCGGTTGTCGTCGCTGAATCAACAGCAGCAACAGGTCGATCCGTTTCAGCAGCTCTTGCAGCTGTTCGGGCTGAACCGCGTGAACGATCTGAGTGGCGCGCCCTACACCGCTGGGGAAGATGCGGCGCTGCGCACGCGGTATCTCGAGCCGTTGACCCAAGCGCGTGATGCGGCGTTGCGCCAGAACAAAGAGCGTGTCGGCGCGCGCGGGATGCTGCCGTCGTCTGGATTGCTCGATGTCTTGAACCGAGGCACCAATGCCGACTATCAGAAAGCGGTCGGGAGTGCGGCGAACGACACTGCGATTCAGGCGATCAACGAAAAGCAGCGGCGGGCACAGGAACAGCTCGCCACGCTGGCATCGCTGCTGAACGTGTCTCGGTCAGCGCAGGATCGGCAGAATGCACTCGGTAAGGAAGCGGTGACGACGGCTGAACTCTTCCCGTTGTTTGATGAACGGCGACTGGATCAACTGCTTCGGGCGTCTGGCGAAGGCGCGACCTCGCCGACTTCAGCGCTCAGCGCGTTGACCGGACTCGGCAACCTCAATCTGAACACCCAGCAGTTGAATGATCGGAACTCGGCGAACTCCGCGGCGGCGTGGGGCCAGATTCTCGGCTACATCCTGGGAGCGTTGTAAGTGGACGGACCCGACTACGGCGCGCTGATCAAAATGCTGCCCGCAGTGATCGGCGGGTTGGGCGGAAGTTCGCCTGGGCAGGCGGCGTTTCAGCAGAGCTTTCTGCAAGGGCAGCAACTCGCCCAGCAGGAGCGCGACCAGAAACAGCGCGAACAGCAGGCGCGTCAGGCCCAAGGCGCCAACTACTTGATGGGCATCGCCGAGCATGCGCAGAACTTCGATGATCCGGTCGCACTCGATCAGTTTCTCTCGCTGGCTGAGACCGCTGGGTCACGCGCGGGCTACGTCCAGCCTGGAGACTTGAAGGGCAAGATTTCGATCGCGCCGAGCAAGATCGCGGCGAAGCGCCTCAAGGAACTGTCGGACCAACTCGACACGTACGAGAAGAACGGCTACAGCCTGGACGACCTCGCGTCGAGTGGCGCCGTTGTCGAACTGAAAGATGGATCGCATCTGCCGATCGCGAACGCGATCGATCTGACGCGCAAGCGGCCGTTGTCCCAGGCGGGCTCGCCGATCGCGAAGCCGCAGAAAGCGGATCTTGCGGCATCGACCGAAGAAGAACGGTTCGTCCAGAAGTGGGCCAAGGATCAAGGGAAGACCTTCACGCAGTTGACGGCGGACGAGGAGTTGCAGGCGCGCAAAGCCTTCCGCGAGTCTGGGCGAGCCGACAAAACGGTCGCACCTGGTGGCGTGGACGCGCAGTTCAATGACCTGGTTGAGCTGTGGAAGCAGGCGAATCCTGGCAAAGAGGTGCCCGCGTCGGTGCGCACGAAGCTGCGGGCCCAGGCGAACGCCGTCAACGATCGGCCGGCGGCCACGCCGCTGGTCGGCGCCGACGACGTGGACGGCATCGCCGATGCGATCATCAGTGGCGACCAACCGCCGACCCTGCAAGGACTCTATCGGTTGGGCGCACCCGTCCGGGCGGCGCTCGCGCGCAAGGGCTACAACCTCGCGAATGCGCAACTCGATTGGGCGGCGACGCAGCGGCATCTCTCCACACTGAACGGTCCGCAGCAGACGCGGTTGCGGCAAGCGACCGACAACGCCGAGCACTCACTCGATGTCATCGATGCCCTCGCGCAGCAGTGGAAGGGCGGGCGCTTTGCGATCCTGAACAAGGCGAATCTGGCGCTCGCCAAGAGCGGCGCATATGGGCGGGAGGCGGCGACCATCGCCCGTCAGCTCGAGGGGCAGATTGCGGATGTCACCTCGGAACTCGCCAATGTCTACATGGGCGGAAACTCGCCGACTGATCATGCACTGGCGTTAGCCTCGAAGAACCTGAGTGCGGAGTGGGACGAGCGCACCCTGCGCGACATGATCAAGATGGCGCGGACGAATCTTCAGATTCGCGCGAACTCGATCAAAAACACGGGTGTGATTGGTGTGGGTGGCGGGAGCGCCTATTTACCGCCGACACCCGCAGCTGGCGTGACAGGCGCGGGCGGCAGTCGCGTCTACTACGACGCCGACGGCAATCCGATCAAGAAGTAGATGGCTGACCAGGAAGTCGTCATCGTCGACCCGCAGGGAACGGAGCATGTGTTCCCGGCCGGGTTCGATCCGAAACGCGCGGCGGCGATCGTGCGCGGACAATCGGAACCGCCATCAACGGCCGTGCTGCGCCCGTCGCTCTCGCCAGTCTTCGAGAGCGGACAGGAGCCGCTGATTCAACGCTTGCAACAATTGGTCAGTCGCATCTCGCTGGCGAATCCTGAGCGGCCCCAGATTGTCCCGGAGTTGCAACCGCTCGGACGGCTTGCCGAACTCGCCGATCGGTTGATGCCGTTCATGGTGCCGACCACGCAAGCGGCGGGCGCGGCGATTCCTGGAGCGGCTGGCGCCGTGGGGCGCGCGGGCAAGACCGTAAGCGGGGCCGCGCTCGATGTGAATCCTGACCTCGTCGGAATGCTCAGCCCGCGACTGGCGAATGCCTTGCGCGTGGCGCAACGGGCACGGAAGACGGTCGGTGGATCGGAAGAAACCGCTCTGCCGGTCACCGATCCGAATGCCTTGCCGCCAACTGTAGAGAACCCACTCGACCTGACGCGCCGGTTGCGAACGGAGTATCGCGCGAATCAGCCGGCTACCTCACCCGCCGAATCAGTGTCTGGTGGTACGCAATCTGCGCAGGACGCAGCCGGTTACACGGTGCTGAGCGATGCGCAAGGGAACATCATCGGACTGCAGAAAAATCCTACTTCACGCGGCGGAAATGTTTCCGGTGGTACGCCGCCTCCAGTCGGTCCCCCTCCTTCTGCAGCTCCGGTGTCAGCCACGCCGGGCGCTCCTTTGGCGCCGTACGAGGAGGCGATTGCACGGGCGCAGGCGGCGACTCGAGGCAAGAGTCCGCAACAACTGCTGAATGAGGAAGCACTGGCGCGTCGGCGCGCAGCGGCTCAGGCGCGGCAACCGGAACCGGCTCCATCCGAGACGGCACAGAAGCCGGCCCTGACTGCGCAGGAGACGCTGACGTATCTGAAACTGCGGAGCATGGGGAAGTCGGATCAAGAGGCGGTAGCGGCGATTGAAGCGGCGCGGCAGTTTCAGCAGCGCTTTGAGTTGAAGACCCCGACGGCGGCCGAGAAACGCTTCCCGAAGGGGAATCGCGGAAAGTCACAGCCGCCGCGAGACGACGAATGAGGCTTAAAAGCTGCACGTCAAGGTGTTCGTCGAACACTGCGCGAACGACGGTGTTGAGGAACAGGCAATGACGGACGTGTTGGTCACCCGTGAGACGACGGTGTGTTGGACGCCGGCCGTGACGGTCACTGGACCAACGGTTTGGCCGACGGCCATCGTGCCACGGAGCACGTTGTCGATCAGCACGTCAAACGTGAATGTGTTCGGCGAAGTATTTCGCAGCGTGAGTTCGGCGGTGTTCTGTTGTTGGCAGAGCGGGAGCACGGGGGCCGGCGCCATCGGGGCGGCTTTCGAACAGGCTGCGGCAGCGGCCAGGATGACGATCAGGATGCAGCGCATAACACACTCCTAGCAAGACCGAAGCGGGGGCCGCGCAGCGGACAGGCATACGCGAACCCCCTAACCGAACCCCTCCCACGCAGGGCAGGAGGGCATCCGGCTGCACAGACTGTAGACCAGGAATTTTCCGGTCCCTGCACGGAAAATCTGTGGACACGAAGGGAAGGCGCAGGGCCGACATGGTGGGCACCTATGAAACGGTACACGACGCGGTACGTCGGGCAATGGACGAGGACCGTGCCGAATACCGGCATCAACGGTCTGGAGACAAGTGGCCCGTTTGGTTTCAGTTGTCGTTGTCGGTGTTGACCGTTGTGGTCGCCGTGGTACTGGCGTATGCCGCGCTCGACAAACGGATTTCCTTGGTGGAGCAGAAGATCGATCAGGTGCTCCAAGCCCAGAGGGTCGGACGATGACCGACCGGGACTACGCGCGGCTCGCAGGGATCCATCCGGCCCTGGTCGAAGCGATCGTTGACGTCCTCCAAGACATGTCGGAATGGGGACACCCGATGTTCGTCGTGGAAGGGGTGCGTACGCAGGCGCGGCAAGTGGCGCTCTATGCGCAAGGACGGACGACCAAAGGCCCGATCGTGACCTACAAGGATGGCGTTCATCACAAGAGCCATCATCAGCCCCATGAGGACGGCTACGGCTACGCCGTGGATTGTGCGTTTGTCGATGGGAATCCCTTCGCACAGACGCATCCGTGGGAGCGATTCGGCCAAGCCCTCGAGAAGCGCGGGCTCACGTGGGGCGGTCGGTGGAAGTTTTTCGACCAACCACACGCCGAGCTGGAGCTGCATCCGATCGAGGAAGGCAAAAAAGCATGAGTGACGCCACGCTGCAAGCTCTCATCACAAACGCCCCCGCGATCATCACGGCGATGGCCAGCGTCCTCGCGGCGACCGGCGCCATCATCGGTGTGTTGGTCAGTCTGCGCAACGGCGCGAAAGCGGACGTGATTGTGGGACATGTCAATAGCGCAGCTACCAAATCGGCAGCTGAGATCGCGGCCCTCCGACATGAAGTGGAAACGTTGCGCGCGACAGCCTCAGACAATAGAGAAACAGCGGCATTGTTGGCGCAAGCATCGGTGCGGCCGACGAAGGAGACGCCATGACGAACCGGGCCGAGAGTGCGGTGCGGGTTTGGGGCGTCGGTGACCGCGCTTGAGCGGCTCCCGCGTTCTTACGGAGTGGCGTCGGGAATCGGTTGCGACCTCTCTTGTTGCCGGTCCTTTTCCCTCGACCCTATCCACCGCGTCAGACTCCGCGCGGGCACCTGTCTGTGGACTGACGCATTGCTGCGCCGCACCGACGCCTTGAGGAGAGTCTAACACATGGACGTGCATCATTCGGTCGAGTGGTATGCGGGACAGATTTCCGAAGCAATTGGCGTGTTTCCCGATCACGCCGGTCGTGACCGGCTCATCGAGATCGTGAAGCGCATCGGCAAAGCGGGCGCGGATCAAGCCTTAGACGGCCCGTGGTCCGCGATTCTCCATGCCGCCATCCCAGACGGGGAGCGCGCGCGGTTGATCGCGGCGGTGACACAAGCCTCGCAGACGTTCGGCAATGCGCGATTGACACCGCCCGTTCGGACCGTCGGAAAGACCAGCGACGGGTAAGTCGATGGATCCCTTGATTGCAGCACTCAGTCTCGCTAACACGATCGCGCAGATCGTCTTGCTTTCGATTCAGGCGCAACCGCCCGAGGTGCGCGCGGAATACGCCAAAGCGCAACTCGAGGATTTCCAACGCTGGCGCGAGTTCCTCAGCCACTTCCTTCCGAAAGGTCCGGCATGAAACTGCTGCTGGTGTGCTTACTGGTCGGTCTGCCGGTGCCAGCATTCGCGCAGCAGCCGGTGAACCGATGGGCGGATTGGGCGAGCTACGGCACGGCAGCCGTGAACCCCACGCTTGCCGCGTGGGACGCGCGACATAGTCACTGCAAACTCGTACGCCTCGGTCTGTCGGAACTGGTCGGCAATGGGTTGACGCTCGCCCTCAAGCACCGCGTGATTTCCGCGCGGCCGTGTCTCGGCTGTGTACCGGACGGATTCCCAAGCGGGCACACGATGAACAGTCTCGTCGGCTTCTCGCGGAACTGGAAAGTCGGGCTCGCATTTGGACTCGCCACCGCTGAACTCAGGAACCAAGCGAACCGGCATACGCCGTGGCAAGTGCTCGCAGGCGCAGGGGTCGCCGTAGCCGCTGAAGCGTCAGGCTACTTGATTCGGTGTCAGGAGTGAGGAGAGTAGCGTCGATGACCGCACTAGGCGGCTTGTCCCTAATCGATTCAACCAGTCGAGCAAGTCGACTCCAGATCGCACGGGACCGATTGCTTTCCTCCAGGACGCTGCGCAGCTCGCGGCTCTTGGCCGAGCCCAGAGGTTCGTGATCTCGCGTGTCTATCCACGCCGCACCGACGCCAGAGAGAGGATAACCGATGTACGCGTTGAACACCAAGCCGTTGCCGGATGTCAGTTTCGCCCAAGTCTGGCTGGTCTCCCCCAACGGCACGACCCTTGAGCGCAACGATGGGCACGTCGTCAGCTGCAATCCGCCCCATGGAGACCTGCAGACACGGCCCAATGGGACAGCTGGGATCTACGAACAAGTCGTGGTGGACGGCGGGACCGCGACCTACATGCCGCGACCGGGCGAAGTCTACGTGTTCGCGATTCGGCGCGTGCCAAACGCTTGAGGCTTGTTCTTGATGACGTTCTTTCCACGGACGCCGACCGGTGGCATCTTGAGCCGGCCCTTAGCTATCGCGTCGTACATGTTGTCGCGTTGCGTTCCGAGGAACAAATGATCGGGATTCACGCACAGCGGCGTGTCGCACCGATGACACACGGAAAGGCCGACTGGAATTTCGCCGCGCAGAAGCGTCCATGCAAGGCGCGGAGCACGCCACATCCGGCCTCGGAACCAAGTGTAGCCATACCCTTGCGTGGTCATTGCGGTCCAAAGCCAACAACTGTCTGTCTTGTTGACTCTCGACCAAAAACGCTCGACATCATCTTGGGTCCATCGGCGGCGAACGACCTCAAGCCCCTGACACGAGCGAGAGCAGTAGATGCGACGCTGATTGCGGTGGCTAAACGCGCGACCACAGCGTTTACAGGTGTAGTGATATGGCACTAAGGGATTGTACTACGAGTGTCTGGTCCCGAATGCGTGAGTGTTCACCAGTGCCATTCGCCACTGTCGTGGTCTCCGTCGTGATTGCTCTGCAACTCGCAGCGCTGTTGAGAACGGGCGTGGCGCGCTTGGCACTGGTTGACCATCAGCGGATGCTCCCTGAACGGCATCTCGTTGATACGCTGAACCGCGCGCTGCGTTTGCGCCTTCAGTCGTCGGCCTTCCCGCGTGCGGCCATCAACCTTCAACTGCTTTTGCACCTGTCGAATCAAGTCGGCGACTTCCATGCGGGAATCCTAGCATGAGCGGCAGCTATCTGGTGCTCAGCGGCGACAAAACCTCTTCATCGCATCCGCTCGCCAACGTGCGCGACATCAAGGCGAACTTTTGCGGGATGCGTGATGGGCTGGGGCGGGTGATGTTCGACCCGTATCTCTTGCCCTTGATGCTGGATGGTCAAGCGCAGGACTGGTTCGATCGCAAACGCGCGGCGCATCTCACGCACGTCGTGCTCTGTCCGGTCGCGAACTATCCCGGCATCCCGATCCGATCAGCAGACGTGCGCACGACCCCCAACGTATTCGGCTGGGTGGTGCGCGATGTCATCGCCGAAGGCTTCGTCCCGTTCGTGATGCTCACGACGGGTGACGGCGGCAGTGCGGAGGACATCGATCGCTACTGGCCTGGCCTGTTCGCGGCGTTGAAGCCGTATGAATCGCAGATCGTCGTCTGCCCAGGGTTCGAACTGGTCGGTCCTGGTGGCGGCTGGACATCGGCAGAACTCTCGCGCGGGC
>Ga0207713_1000390_pt1 | contig 47707 bp, 43 predicted proteins | sample KBSS64metaG_FD_184404 | JGI IMG/M metagenome (GOLD analysis project Ga0207713, IMG submission 184404) | Switchgrass rhizosphere microbial communities from Kellogg Biological Station, Michigan, USA - KBS S6-4 metaG (SPAdes) (version 2) | ecosystem: Host-associated > Plants > Roots > Rhizosphere >...
TCGGTTGTTTTACCAACCGGTCGCTCACTCAACGTACTGACGAATGATCATCCTGTCTTTCAACAGGAAAACCTTCCTTTCATTACTGTGTGAGACTTGATACTTTCGCTTCCGGCAGACTCCGCAGAGTCCACCGCGCGCCGCGCATCAAGCGCCCACACTTATCGGCTGTTAGTTTTTAAAGATCGGTTGCGCATTCACCACCGTCACGACGCCCACTTCAACCACCCGGCACCGCTTCGTTCTGCGTCGCTGCATCTGCAGCAGAGAAACGAGATTATGAGACATCTCTTTCGTTTCGTCAAGAACATTTTTCGCTTTCGCTTAAAACTTCTTTCTTGGCGCTACGCGCCGCTGGTTTCTACCGCGGCCCTCGTTTGCAACGAGGAGGCGAATCATAGGCCAACCTCAGCCATGTGACAAGGGTTTGACCAAATTCTTTTTTTGGCGGCTCACTTTAGGGACGAATTCACTACTGCAACGATAGGAACCGCATCCGCCATTGCGGCATAACCCGCATCGCTAGGATGAATGTGATCGCCGCTGTCAAAAGCGCGCTGCAAGCGCTCCGGCTGCGCCGGATCGCGTAGCGCCGCGTCGAAATCCACCACCCCGTCGAAACCGCGGCTGCTCCGAATCCATTGATTGACCGCAAGCCTGATGCTCTCTCGCTGCGCCGGCAACGACGCAGGCGTCAGCGTCGAGCCGAACACCTTTACGCCACGCTGCCGCGCGGCGGCTATCACTCGTTGATATCCGGCGATCAGATCCGCAGCCGTGACCGGCGTATGCGGGAAATCGCAGTCGAGACCATTGCGGGCCGACATCGCCGCGAAATTGATGTCGTTGATGCCAATCAGCAGAATCGCCGCCTTGACGCCAGGACGCTCGAGCACGTCGCGATCAAAACGCCGGACAAGCGCCTCGCCATAGCACGGCGAATCGCTTAGCAAGCGATTGCCGCTGATGCCGAGATTGACAACCGCAATCGAGCGCTCGCCGCTGCCGGCGAACCGGCGCGCTAGCGCGTCCGGCCAACGCTTGTTCTGATTGAGACTGGAGCGCATGCCGTCGGTGATGGAGTCGCCGATCGCGGCCACGGCCATCGACGCAGGGGCGTCCACGGACAAGCCGGTCAGCCACACATATTGCGTAAACCGGCTGCGAAACGAATCGGCCGAAGTATCGGCCGTGTGATTGCCCGGTGCCGAAACATAGTTCACCTGGCTCGATACACGGTGCCACGCCACGATTCGTTGCTCCGCCCCCACGAACGCGCTGATCGCATAAGGCGCACCTTTGGCGACTTCGATTGCGACGGGATCGCTATCCAGCTCCGCGCCGGGCGGAATACTCACCGCTGTCTTCCCGCCGAACGTCACGCGCGTTTCGCTGCCGCCCAGAGCCGCGGCACCGCCGGCCGAGCGCGCGATGCGCAGTTCGTCGATGACCAACGCCGTCTTGCCGTACTCATTACTCAGATGGATCCGCGCCGATTTGCCGGACAGCGTCGGATAGACGATCTGGCGCACCGTGCGCCCCGCCACTTCTGGCGCGCGGTACAGCGAAGGCAAATCCGCACGTTGAGGAATCGGCTGCAGCGCCGTCGCCCACGCGGCCACCCAATGCGCGGAGGCGTCGGCGGCAAAAACGCTCGGGGAAACGGCAAATTGGGTGAGCAACGCCGCAGCGCATGCGGCAGCCAGAGTGCGAATGGTCATTCGGTGGTCGGTTCGAGGCGAAAACGTGCATTGTGCCCGATCGCAATGGCGGTCACGGGCGGCTGCGTGCGCCCGTCGCCGACTCAGGCGGCCGCCCGCGCTCCGGTCATCTTCAATGCCAGCGCTTCCGCCACTTCGATTCCGTCGATCGCCGCCGAATAGATTCCGCCTGCATACCCGGCGCCCTCGCCAGCCGGATACAGACCGTCCACATTCATGCTCTGATAATCGTCCCGGCGACGCACGCGAATCGGTGACGACGTTCTCGTCTCAACGCCCGTCAGCACCGCGTCATGCATGGCAAAGCCGGCTATCTTCTTGTCCATCTGCGGCAAGGCTTCGCGAATCGCCTCGATCACGTAATCAGGCAGCGCGGTGCTGAGATCGGTCGGATGCACGCCGGGTTTGTACGACGGCACCACCGAGCCGAGCGAGGTGGACGGCCGTCCGGCGATAAAGTCGCCGACCAGTTGGCCCGGCGCCATATAGTTGCCGCCGCCCAGCTCGAACGCCCGCTCTTCCCACTTGCGCTGGAACGCGATACCGGCGAGCGGGCCGCCCGGATAATCGTCCGGCGTGATGCCGACGACAATCCCCGCATTGGCATTGCGCTCGGCCCGCGAATACTGGCTCATGCCGTTCGTCACGACGCGCCCAGGCTCCGAGGTCGCCGCCACCACCGTGCCGCCGGGGCACATGCAGAAGCTATACACCGCACGCCCGTTGCTGCAGTGATGCACCACCTTATAGTCGGCGGCGCCCAATTGCTTGTGCCCGGCGAACTTGCCGAACCGGCTGCGATCGATCAAACCCTGCGGGTGCTCGATCCGGAAACCGAGCGAAAAGGGCTTCCCTTCCATATAGACGCCGCGCTCGTGCAGCATCTCGAACGTATCGCGCGCGCTATGGCCGACCGCCAGCACGACATTCTCGCAACGCAGCGTTTCACCGGTCGAAAGCTTCAGGCCGCGAACTTTGCCGTGGTCAATTTCGATGTCGTCGACGCGAGTTTCAAAGCGCACTTCACCACCCAACTCGTAGATGGTCGCGCGCATCTTTTCGACCATGCTGACGAGACGGAAGGTGCCGATATGGGGCCGGCTCAGATACAGGATGTCTTCCGGAGCCCCCGCGCGGACGAATTCGTCGAGCACCTTGCGACCGTAGTGCTTCGGGTCCTTGATCTGGCTGTATAGCTTGCCGTCCGAGAATGTACCCGCGCCGCCTTCGCCGAACTGCACGTTCGATTCGGGATTCAGCACCGACTTGCGCCACAGGCCGAATGTGTCCTTGGTGCGCTCGCGCACGGCTTTGCCGCGCTCGAGGATGATCGGACGGAAGCCCATCTGCGCGAGGATCAGTCCGGCGAACAGGCCGCACGGCCCCATGCCGATCACAACCGGGCGCAATGTGGCGAGTTGCGCCGGGGCCTTGGCGACGAACCGGTAAGTCATGTCAGGCGTCACGCCGCAATGCGGCACTTCGGCGAGCCGCTTGAGCGCGGCAGCCTCATCCGTTACCTCGACATCGATGATGTACGTGAGTTTGATGTCGGCGCGCTTGCGGGCATCGTGAGCGCGGCGAAAAACGGTGTATCGGATGAGCCCGTTCGCCGCCACCCCGAGTTCCGCGAGGCGCGCGCGGACCGCGGCTTCGAGGGCGCTGTCGGGATGATCGAGCGGGAGTTTGATTTCGCTAAGACGTAACATGAGTACCGGGGATACAGGAAGGCCGCAAATCGCGGCCAATTCGCAATTTTATAGGTTAAGCGTCGGCGCGGGGCGCCAGCGACGCGTGACTGCGGCCACCAAGGGTCCGCCAGCACCTATCGACGGCAAGGATCCGTCGCAAAAAAGTTATTAACCGACCGGTCGGTTGGCTTATACTGTGCAAACACAGAAACTTCCGCAGAGAGCGTCCCCATGTACACGCAATCCCTGGATATTCCCGGCAACGTCGCTCCGCTCGACTCGGGCGCGAATTCGCCTGAACAGGCGCGATTCGACGCAGTCATGACCGACGACGGCAAAATTGAGCCGCAGGACTGGATGCCGGACGCTTACCGCAAAACGCTGGTCCGGCAAATCTCGCAGCACGCGCATTCGGAGGTCGTCGGCATGCTGCCGGAGGGCAACTGGATCACGCGCGCGCCCAGCCTCAAGCGCAAGGCGATCCTGCTCGCCAAGGTGCAGGACGAAGCCGGCCACGGCCTCTATCTATATAGCGCGGCCGAAACGCTCGGCGTGTCGCGCGATGAGCTGATCGCGGCGCTGCATTCCGGCAAAGCCAAATATTCCAGCATCTTCAATTACCCGACGCCCACATGGGCCGACGTCGGCGTGATCGGCTGGCTGGTCGATGGCGCGGCGATCATGAACCAGATTCCACTGTGCCGCTGCACGTACGGCCCGTATGCGCGGGCGATGATCCGCATCTGCAAGGAAGAGTCGTTCCACCAGCGCCAGGGTTTCGACGCGCTGATGTCGATGATGTCCGGCACCGAAGCGCAACGCGAACTGGTCCAGCAGGCCGTGAACCGCTGGTGGTGGCCGGTGCTGATGATGTTCGGCCCGAGCGACAAGGACTCGATCCACAGCAATCAGTCGTCGAAATGGGGCATCAAGCGCATCTCGAACGACGATCTGCGCCAGAAATTCGTCGACGCCACCGTCGACCAGGCCAAAGTGCTCGGCGTCACGCTGCCGGACCCGGACCTGAAATGGAACGAGGCGCGTGGCCACTACGACTACGGCGACATCGACTGGGAAGAGTTCTGGCGCGTCGTAAACGGTGACGGCCCGTGCAACCGCGAGCGTCTCGCCACCCGCGTCAAAGCCCACGACGACGGCGCCTGGGTGCGTGAAGCCGCCCTCGCCCACGCGGAAAAGCAGCGCCAGCGCGCGCAACAGCACGCCGCCTGATAAGCGCGGCAAGAGCCAGGCAAGGAATCAGGAGATCAGCATGAACAAGGAATGGCCGATTTGGGAAGTCTTCGTGCGCAGCAAGCAGGGACTCGACCATAAACACTGCGGCAGTCTGCACGCCGCCGACGCCCCAATGGCGCTGCGCATGGCGCGCGACGTCTACACGCGCCGCCAGGAAGGCGTGAGCATCTGGGTGGTGCCGTCATCGGCGATCACGGCCTCCGCGCCGCAAGACAAGGCGGAACTGTTCGAACCGGCTGGCGACAAGATTTACCGCCATCCGACGTTCTACACGCTCCCCGACGAAGTCAATCACATGTAAGCGCGGCCATGCACACTACGCCTGAACATCTGCAATACGTGCTGCGCCTCGCGGATACCGCGCTGATCCTCGGTCAGCGCAATACCGAATGGTGCGGCCACGGCCCGGTCCTCGAAGAGGACATCGCGCTCTCGAACATGAGCCTCGATCTGATCGGCCAGGCGCGGCTGCTGTATACGCATGCCGCCTCGCTCGAACAGCAGCTCACCGGCAAAACCCGCACCGAAGACGACTACGCCTACTTCCGCGCCGAACGCGAGTTCGCCAATTACACGCTGGCCGAGTTGCCGCACTACGGCCCGCTGACCGGCACCGCGCAAACCGACAAGGACTACGCGGTCACGATCGTGCGCAATTTCCTCTACTCCGCGCTAATGGCGCACTTGTGGACGGCGCTCACCCGCTCCGCCGACGCGCAACTGGCTGCGATCGCGTCGAAGTCGATCAAGGAAACCAGCTATCACCTGCACCATGCAAGCGAATGGCTGATCCGTTTCGGCGACGGCACCGACGAATCGCACCGCCGCGCGCAAGCGGCGCTCGACTACCTGCTGCCGTACACGCGCGAGTTTTTCAGCACGGACGCCGTGGAAGAGACGATCGCCGCCGCCGGCATCGGGCCGCTGACTTCTGACCTCGAACCTGCGTGGCTCGAGGACGTCCGCGCCACGCTCGACGAAGCCACGCTGAAACTGCCCGAAGCGGTCAAGCACATTACGACCGGCAAGCACGGCGAGCATTCGGAGCACATGGGTTTCGTGCTGGCCGAAATGCAGAGCCTCGCACGCCAGCACCCCGGCGCCACCTGGTAATCCGACGATGACGACCTCGACTGCCACACACGCGCCCGATGCCGCGCTCGCACGCGCGTGGGACGTGCTCGAAACGGTGCCTGATCCGGAGATTCCGGTGGTGTCGATCCGCGAACTCGGCATTCTGCGCGATGTGCGCCGCGCCGCCGACGGCGCGCTCGAAGTCGTGATCACGCCAACCTATTCCGGCTGCCCGGCCATGTCGCAGATCGCGGAGGACGTCGCCCATGCGCTTGACGTGGCGAACCTCAAGCCGTACCGGATCGCCACCGTGCTCGCGCCCGCCTGGACCACCGACTGGATGACCGCCGACGCGCGCGAAAAGCTCCGCGCCTACGGCATCGCGCCGCCCACGGGCAATTGCGGTTCGGCCGCGCCGCCGCGGGAAAACGTGCTGCGCTTCGTGCCGCGAGCGCTGCCCGCGCCGCCGTGCCCACGTTGCGGCTCCGCGCACACCGAGCGTCTCGCGCAATTCGGCTCGACGGCCTGCAAGGCCTTGTATCGCTGCCTCGACTGCCGCGAACCCTTCGACTACTTCAAACCGTACTGATATGGCCACCCCGCAATTTCATCCGCTGCGTATCCGTGAAGTGCGGCCCGAAACCGCCGACGCGGTCTCCGTCGCCTTCGAAGTCCCCGCCGAACTGCGCGATCAGTACCGCTTCACGCAAGGCCAGTTCGTCACGTTGAAGACGCACATCGACGGTGAGGAAACGCGCCGCTCGTATTCGATCTGCGTCGGCGTGACGGACTACGATCGCGACGGCGAACTGCGCATCGGCATCAAGCGCGTGCGCGGCGGGCGCTTCTCGAACTTCGCCTTCGATACGCTGCAGCCCGGTCACACGATCGACGTGATGACGCCCGACGGCCGCTTCTTCACCCATCTGAACGCCGACCAGGGTCAGCAGTACATCGCCTTCTCAGGCGGCTCGGGCATCACACCCGTGCTCGCGATCATCAAGACCACGCTTGAAGTGGAACCGCGCAGCACCTTCACGCTGGTGTACGGCAACCGCAGCGTCGACCAGATCATGTTCGCGGAAGAACTGGAGGATCTGAAGAACCGCTTCATGAACCGCTTCGTGCTCTACCACGTGCTGTCCGACGACTTGCAGGACGTCGAACTCTTCAACGGCGTGCTCGATCAACAAAAGTGCGCGGCCTTCATCGAGAACCTGCTACCCGCCGATGCCATCGACGAAGCGTTCATTTGCGGCCCCGCCCCGATGATGGATGCCGCCGAGGCCGCCTTGAAAGCCGCAGGCGTGCCGCCGGAAAAGGTGCATGTGGAGCGCTTCGGTTCGCCGCTGCCGCAAGCGGGCGTGCCGCCGGTCGACATCACCGAGGACATGCCGGCCGCCGACCTCGAAATCGTCCTCGACGGAAAAAGGCGCAAGCTGCGCCTGCCGTACGAAGGCGTGAGCGTGCTCGACGTCGGCCTGCGAGCCGGCCTCGCGCTGCCGTATGCGTGCAAAGGCGGCGTCTGCTGCACCTGTCGCGCGAAGGTGCTGGAAGGCGAAGTGAAGATGGAAAAGAACTACACGCTGGAGGAGCATGAAATCCGCGACGGTTTCGTGCTGACGTGCCAATGCCATCCGGTCAGCGATCGGGTCGTGGTGAGCTACGACGAACGTTGAACCGCGCGCCGCGGCCGGTCCGTGCGACGTCCGCAGCGCTTTCAGCAGGTCCGCGATCCGCTTACACTAGGGGCCGCTCGCGATCGGACGTCCGTTCCGTTCGGCGAGCGGCCCCTTTTTGTTATCCCCGAGCGAAGCCACTGCCGATGAGCACGATCCATCTCACCAACGGCGATGTTGCCGCGGAATCACTGCGCGCCGCGCTTAAGGAGGCGGGCCGCGACGATCGCGTGCAAGCGCTGCGCGATGACCTGGCAGTCGGCCCCTTGCGCGGCATCGACGAGGCGCCCGAGGTGCGAGCCAGCTTCTGGGATCGGGTCAGCGCCGATACGAAGCGGGATTTCCTGCGCGAGTTCCGCGAGCAGGCGGCGACACTGGAAAAGATCGCTAGCGGCGATACAAATCTGGTGGCCTGGCACGGTGAAAGCGCATCGGATCAATTGATGCTCCGCCGGGTCTGCTATCACCTGCGCAACAGCCCGCAGCGCCTGAACGAAGTGCGTCTGTCGATTCACGACCTTACCGACCCCGGCGCCTGGGCGCACAGTCGCAAGGACCGCGCGACCTCCGTCGGCATGTTCGCGCCGACCGTGCTGCAAGCGCACCTGTCCGACGCCGCGCCGATTTCGGTGCTGCGTATCAGCCGGCTCGCGCTCGAATGGCAGGAAGTCAAACACGCGAACGGCGAGACGCGGCGCTGGCGCGACAACTCATTTACAAGCGGCAACTTCGCCGACCTGGACGCGCAAATCCTCGACCACGTCACCGAGGACTGGCAACCCGCCGCGCGCGTTGCCGCTGAGTTGATGACCGCCGACCTCGGCTTGCTGGTCAGCGACAGCATCGCGCTATGGCGCTTGCACGAACTGGCCGCGACCCGGCGCATCAAGCTGCGCGGCGACGCGCGCGCGTGGCGCACGCTGGAGTTGTGCGCAGCGCTCTCCCACTGTCCACACTAATAGAAGAACAGACGCCCATGGCCCGCACCCGAGCCCCCGACCACGAAACCCAGCGCGAGCAAATTCTCGAGTTAGCCGCGGCGAAATTCGCCCAGACCAGCTATCCGAGCACCTCGATGGCCGATCTCGCCGCCGCCAGCGGCACCTCGAAAGCGCGCCTGTACCACTACTACGCGAGCAAGGAAGCCATCCTGTTCGACCTGCTGAACCGTTACACCAAGCGGCTGATGCTGATCATCGCCGAGGTAGAGGGCGCAAGCCAACGCCGCGGACTCACGGAGCGGGAAACCTTCGCCGAGCTGATTCGCGCATTTCTGTCCGAGTACGAGACGTCGCACAGTCGGCACGTCGCGTTGCTGAACGACGTGAAGTATCTGGAGGATACGCAGCGCGAGATCATCCTGAACCGCCAGCGTGACGTGGTCGCGGCCTTTTCGCGGCAACTGGCGCGCGCTTATCCAGAACGCGCCAGGCGCGAAAATCAAACCGCCCTCACGATGATGGTGTTCGGCATGATCAACTGGACGTTCACCTGGCTGAAGCCGGATGGCCGCATGGGCTATCGGGAGTTCGCCGAGCAGGTGGTCGGCATGGTCGATCATGGGCTGGGCTCAGCGCCGGATTGATTGCGCAGAGCAACAATAGTCAGGAGATACACGCCGACCTTCAGTTGCCTTGCCGCGACACCGAGGCACGAACGCCCGTTCAGTTTATTTATTGTTTGAAATCAATTGTTTGCGAGGACAATGCGATCTTTTTAGGTATCTTACTCAGAATTAGATACGGGTTTTCCCTAGTATGCGGTTAGCATTTCCGCTAAAATCGTTTTTGCGGTGCACCACGCCGCTCGATTAAAAGGAGAACCCGACCATGAATCCGATTACACCCCGCGCAGCCGAGCCGATCATCGCGCACGATCGGCTGTCGCAGCCAGCCGGTCGTGCACCCGCTCTGGTCCGTGAACTCACCGCTGCCGACCGCGAACGGCTGCTTACCCACTTCCTCGCGCTCGACGAAGATGATCGCCTGCTGCGCTTCGGCCAGATCGTGCCCGACCATGTCATCGAAAATTACGTTCGCGCCATCGATTTCAAGCGCGACACGGTTTTCGGCGTATTCAACAGTCAGTTGCAACTGACCGGCGTCGGTCACCTGGCTTATCTGCCGGTGGAAGGCGACAAACGCACCGCCGAATTCGGCGTATCAGTGCTGGAAAGCGCTCGTGGGCAGGGCATCGGCTCCAAGCTTTTCGAGCGCGCCGCCATTCGCAGCCGCAATACGCACGTCAGCATGCTCTACATGCATTGCCTGTCGCGCAATTCGACCATGATGCACATCGCGAAGAAAGCCGGCATGAAGATCGAGTACGCATACGGCGAAGCCGACGCCTATCTCACGCTGCCGCCGGCCGACCAATCCAGCATCATCGCCGAGATGTTGCAGGAGCAAGCTGCGGTGTTCGACTACGCTCTCAAACGCCAGGCACGTCGCACGACGCAGTTGTTCGAATCGTTTTTGCCGACGGCAGAGGCGGCCTGACAGCCACGCGCTTCGGTGACTCAAGAAAAGGGCGGCCTCAAAGCTGCCCTTTTTTGTTTCACCGCTGACAGTCGCCTCGCGCGGCACGGCTTACACAATCGGCAACGCCGTCGTTTCCTTGAACGTTTCGAGCGAGAAACTCGTCTTGACGTCGATCACCGACGGATGGTGCAGGAGCTGCTCCTGCACGAAACGCGAAAAGTGCGCCATATCCGCTACCTGGACGCGAAGCAGATAGTCCATATCGCCGGTCATCGCGTAACACGCGACCACCTCCGGCCAGGTCTGAACCGCCGCGCGAAACAAATCCGCGTGCGTTACGTCGCCGCCTCGGGGACTGAGCGCCGGCCCGCTGCGCTTTTCCAGCCGCACGTTCACGTAAGCGAGCAAATCGAGACCCAATCGCCGAGGGTCGAGCAGCGCCACGTAGCCGCGAATCACGCCGCTCTCTTCCAGTCGACGGATACGCCGCAGGCACGGGCTCGGCGAAAGATTGACGCGTTCCGCGATCTCCTGATTCGACAGCCGGCCATTCTCCTGAAGGATGGCGAGAATGCGCCGGTCGATCGCGTCCATCTCTATTTTGGTCATTTTCTGCCCTCAAAAAGCGAAGCTGCGCAAGAAGATAGCGCAAGCGTATTCACGCGCGATTAAGTTCGCAAGTTTTCGTTGCGACCGGACCTTTACACTTGGCTCACTCGGTCGCGCTCAATCGCACACCCCGCACCGGCGCAAATCAGGAGACAGACAATGCAAGTTTCAACTTGGGACAACCCGCTCGGCACCGACGGTTTCGAATTCATCGAATACACCGCGCCGGATCCGAAAGCGCTCGGCAAACTGTTCGAACAAATGGGCTTCACCGCGGTAGCGCGGCATCGTCATAAAGACGTGACCCTGTATCGTCAGGGCGAAATCAACTTCATCGTCAACGGCGAGCCGGATTCGTTCGCGCAGCGGTTCGCACGCCTGCATGGCCCGTCGATCTGCGCGATCGCCTTCCGCGTGCAAGATGCGGCAAAGGCCTACAAACAGGCGCTGGATAAAGGCGCCTGGGGCTTCGACAACAAGACTGGCCCGATGGAACTGAACATTCCGGCGATCAAGGGCATCGGCGACTCGCTGATCTATTTCGTCGACCGTTGGCGCGGCAAGAACGGCGCCGAGCCGAACAGCATCGGCAACATCGATATTTACGACGTCGACTTCGAGCCGATTCCCGGTGCGAATCCCAATCCTGCCGGGCACGGCCTGACCTATATCGACCACCTGACGCACAACGTGCATCGCGGCCGCATGCAGGAATGGGCGGAGTTCTACGAGCGTCTGTTCAACTTCCGCGAAGTGCGTTACTTCGACATCGAAGGCAAGGTGACGGGCGTGAAATCGAAAGCGATGACTTCGCCCTGCGGCAAGATCCGGATTCCGATCAATGAAGAAGGTTCGGAGACGGCCGGCCAGATTCAGGAATATCTCGACGCCTATCACGGCGAAGGCATCCAGCATATCGCGCTCGGCAGCAACGATATCTACCGCACGGTGGACGGTTTGCGCGCGGCGAACATCTCGCTGCTCGATACCATCGACACCTACTACGAACTGGTCGATCGGCGCGTGCCGAATCATGGCGAGCCGCTCGACGAACTGCGCAAGCGCAAGATTCTGATCGACGGCGCGCCGGACGATCTGCTGCTGCAGATCTTCACCGAAAACCAGATCGGGCCGATCTTCTTCGAGATCATTCAACGCAAGGGCAATCAGGGCTTCGGCGAGGGCAATTTCAAGGCGCTGTTCGAATCGATCGAACTCGACCAGATCCGTCGTGGGGTGGTGCAGGACAAAGCATGACCGCAAACGTCCCGCGCGGAATCTGAGGTTCGCGAGTCAATAAGAAAGGGCGAGGATCTTGCGATCCCCGCCCTTTGTCATGTGTCATTTGCGCCGTTGCCCGCACCGGTGCGGCGGCCGGTTTTCAATCGACACGCCGCATCGGCGGCGCATCACGAATTCTGTCCTACTCGCCGGCTTTGGCGGATCGCGTGACGCGGTCTACCGCAATGCGCGCGGGCGCGACTTGCGCCACACGAGCCACCGCGGCTGACAGCGTCCCTGCGCTGCCGGTATTCGAGCGCATCGGGGCGCTCATGGCGAAGAATGCGGCCGAAACCATCAGGAATGTCTGGATGTTTCTAGTGTTCATGCGTACTCCTTGTCTGACTGCCCTGTTGTCGTGAACCTCCACCGAATGCGGAGCGTTTCGCCGACATTGCTCACAGGTGCGGGATTAGACAGGGATTTCATCGTCGGTTCCGAGAATTTGTCGCATTTACAGCTTGTTACAGCACCGGCGCCGAGGCCCCGCAACAGCGTCAGCTAGGCTGCCATCGATCGTTATCGACCCCGCTGCATTCGCGATTGCCGACATGCTGCGGCGGGTTTTCACCAGTGCTACCATCACTTAAAACACGTCAATATGGCGACCCCGGCCCCAAGCATTCACAAGATGCCGCGGCCCAAAAAGTTTTGGCGATCCCAAACTGGGTGGAGGAGTACACATAATGAATGCCCCGCTAGACGCAGGTCAGCGAGCCTCGCTAGAAGCTGCGCTCTCGTCCGTCACGCTCGACGACAAATACACCCTCGAACGCGGCCGCGCGTACATGAGCGGCATCCAGGCGCTGGTGCGTCTGCCCATGCTGCAACAGGAACGCGACCGGGCCGCCGGGCTCAATACCGCCGGCTTCATTTCCGGTTACCGTGGATCGCCGCTCGGCGCCCTCGACCTGTCTCTGTGGAAGGCGAAACAGCATCTCGCCGCGCATCAGGTCGTGTTCCAGCCCGGCGTCAACGAAGACCTCGCGGCCACCGCCGTGTGGGGTTCGCAACAGGTCAATCTGTACCCGAGCGCCAAATACGATGGCGTGTTCTCGATGTGGTACGGCAAGGGTCCGGGCGTCGACCGTTCCGGCGACGTCTTCAAGCACGGCAATTCGGCCGGCTCATCGCGGCATGGCGGCGTTCTGGTACTCGCCGGCGACGATCACGCGGCCAAATCCTCCACGCTCGCGCACCAGTCCGAACATATCTTCAAGGCGTGCGGCCTGCCCGTGCTGTTCCCCTCGAACGTGCAGGAATATCTCGACTTCGGCCTGCACGGCTGGGCAATGAGCCGCTATTCCGGCCTGTGGGTCGCGATGAAGTGCGTGACCGACGTCGTGGAATCGTCGGCTTCGGTCGATATCGATCCGCACCGCACGAAGATCATCCTGCCGGACGACTTCGCGATGCCTGAAGGCGGCTTGAACATCCGTTGGCCGGATCCGCCGCTCGTGCAGGAAGCGCGTCTGCTCGACTACAAGTGGTACGCGGCGCTCGCCTACGTGCGCGCGAACAAACTGGATCGCGTGGAAATCGATTCGGCCGATGCGCGCTTCGGCATCATGACCGGCGGCAAGGCTTATCTCGATGTGCGTCAGGCGCTGACCGACCTCGGTCTCGACGACGATACCTGTTCGCGCATCGGCATTCGCTTGTACAAGGTGGGTTGCGTCTGGCCGCTCGAGGCACAAGGCGCGCAAGCCTTCGCACGCGGCCTCCATGAAATCCTGGTGGTCGAGGAAAAGCGCCAGATTCTCGAATACGCGATCAAGGAAGAACTGTACAACTGGCCGGACGCGCAGCGTCCGCGCGTGTTCGGCAAGTTCGACGAGAAAGACGGCGCGGGCGGCGAATGGTCGGTGCCGATGGGCAACTGGCTGCTGCCGGCGCATTACGAGCTCTCGCCGGCCATCATCGCCAAGGCGATCGCCACGCGGCTCGACAAGTTCGATCTACCGTCCGACGTACGCGCTCGCATCGCCGCGCGCATCGCGGTCATCGAGGCGAAGGAAAAGGCGCTCGCGCGGCCGCGCGTGGAAGCCGAACGCAAGCCGTGGTTCTGCTCCGGCTGCCCGCACAACACGTCGACCAATGTCCCGGAAGGCTCGCGTGCGATGGCCGGCATCGGCTGTCACTACATGACTGTGTGGATGGACCGCAGCACCAGCACGTTCAGCCAGATGGGCGGCGAAGGCGTCGCGTGGATCGGCCAGGCGCCGTTCACCCACGACAAGCATGTGTTCGCCAATCTGGGCGACGGCACTTACTTCCACTCGGGCCTGCTCGCGATTCGCGCGGCGATCGCGTCGAAGGCGAACATCACCTACAAGATTCTCTATAACGACGCGGTCGCGATGACGGGCGGCCAGCCGGTCGACGGCGTGCTGACCGTGCCGCAGATCACGCATCAACTCGCCGCCGAAGGCGCGACGAAGATCGTCATCGTCACCGACGAGCCGGAGAAGTACCACGCGAATGTGGGCCTCGCGCCGGGTATCGACATCCACCATCGCGACAAGCTCGACGAAGTGCAGCGCCAGCTACGCGAGGTTCCCGGCACCACGATCCTGATCTACGACCAGACCTGCGCGACCGAGAAGCGCCGCCGCCGCAAACGCGGCACGTATCCGGATCCGGCACGCCGCGTCGTCATCAACGAAGCCGTGTGCGAAGGCTGCGGAGATTGCTCGGTGAAGTCGAATTGCCTGTCGGTCGAACCGGTCGATACCGAATACGGCACCAAACGTCAGATCAACCAGTCGACGTGCAACAAGGACTTTTCGTGCGTGAACGGATTCTGTCCGAGTTTCGTGTCGATCGAAGGTGGGCAGTTGCGTAAGCCGAAAGCCGCGTCGGGCATCGTCGCCGATGCCATGCCGCCGGTGCCGGAACCCGCATTGCCGTCGATCGGCCGCCCTTACGGCGTGCTGGTGACGGGCGTCGGCGGCACGGGCGTCGTCACAATCGGCGCGCTGCTCGGCATGGCCGCGCATCTGGAGAACAAGGGCGTCACCGTGCTCGACGTCACCGGCCTCGCCCAGAAGGGCGGCGCCGTGATGAGCCACGTACAGATCGCGCAGAAACCGGACGATATCCACGCAACGCGCATTGCAATGGGCGAGGCGAGTCTCGTGATCGGCTGCGACGCGATCGTCACGGCAAGCGACGAATGCGTCTCGCGGATGCAGGCAGGCCATACGCGCGTTGTGCTGAACAGCGCGCACACGCCGACAGCGGAACTGATCAAGAACCCGAACTGGCGCTTTCCCGGCAGCAGCACCGAAGCCGACGTGCGCGCCGGAGCGGGCGACGAGTGCGTCGATACGGTCGATGCGAACCACTTCGCCGTCGCGCTGCTCGGCGACGCGATCTATACGAATCCGTTCGTGCTCGGTTACGCATGGCAGCGTGGCTGGGTGCCGCTCACGTATCAGTCGCTGATGCGCGCGATCGAGTTGAACGACGTTCAGGTCGAAAAGAACCGGGCCGCCTTCGAGTGGGGCCGTCGTGCAGCGCACGATCTGGCTGCGGTGCGCAAGCTCGCGCAGTCGCAAGGACGCGGCGCCGCTACTGAAACTGCAAGCGGCAAGATCATCTCGCTACATACGCCGAAGGCGCTCGACAGGCTGATCGACAAGCGTGCCGACTACCTTGTCGCGTGGCAGAACGCGGCGTACGCCGAGCGTTATCGCGCGTTGGTCGCGCAAGTACGCGCAGCCGAGTCGGCGCTCGATTCGGCCGACGATCAGTTGCCGTTGACCGAAGCCGTGGCGAAGAATCTGCACAAGCTGATGGCGTACAAAGATGAGTACGAGGTTGCGCGCCTCTACAGCGACCCCGCGTTCATCGACAAACTGAAGGCGAGTTTCGAAGGCGACTGGAAACTGCATATCCATCTCGCGCCGCCGGTGTTCTCGAAGAAAGACGCTCAAGGTCATCTGATCAAGAAGAAGTATGGACCGTGGGTGTTCAACGCGATGCACGTGCTGGCCAAGCTCAAATTCCTGCGCGGCACTGCGTTGGACCCGTTCGGCAAAACAGAAGAGCGCCGTACCGAACGTGCGCTGATCGGCGAATATGAAGCGCTCGTGCGTGAACTGATTGGCGGCCTGACCGCGCAGAAACGTGAGCTGGCCATGGAACTCGCGAATCTGCCGGACGGCATTCGCGGCTACGGTCACGTGAAGGAAAACAACCTGAAGGGCGTGCGCGTCAAGTGGAACGAATTGCTGACGCGCTGGCGCTCCACCGAGACCGGAAAGACGCAACACGCGGCGTAATCCGGCTGGCCGCGTCGGCCCACATCATGGGCCCCGGAAACGGAAAAGGCGGCTGTCCTCTCGGATAGCCGCCTTTTTTTTTGCTTGTTTCGACACATGATGCGTGTGTACGAGAACAAGCGGTACTGCCTCTTGCAACAACACAACAACACAACAACACAACAACACAACAACCAATCAAAAACAAACAACAGGAACTGCTAACTTCTACTGCAACTACGAACTTCTACTGCAACATCATCAACTACCAACTACCAACTACCAACTACCAACGACCCAACTATCAACCAACCACCAAGACGAAGCGCCGCGCCGGACGATCCACGGATTGAACTGCCGACTATTCCGTTGTCATCGCGGTGTGCTGCGCTTCGGGAACAACTTTACAAAAGTGTCACAGAAAATCGAATAAGAGCACTCTTAAAAGACGCTCATCACATTGAGATGCATTAGGACGACAAGTCGCACAGACCGAACCTGCAAATAAAAAACGCCACGGAATCAACTCCCGCGGCGTTTTCGTCAGCTTGTCGCGAACGCCGCGATGCGGCGCCGCTTCACCATCAAACTACCTGCATTACTGCGCGTTGACCTTCTTGCGTGCGTTAGCCGAAGCCACCGCCGTCATGTTGATGATCCGGCGCACGGTAGCAGCCGGCGTGAGGATGTGCACCGGCTTTTCGGCGCCCAGCAGGAACGGCCCCACCGTCACGCCTTCGCCGCCGACCATCTTCAGGAGGTTGTACGTGATGTTCGCCGCTTCCACATTCGGCATGATCAGCAGATTCGCTTCGCCCGTCAGTGTCGTGCCGGGGAACGCGGCCTTGCGGACCGCCTCCGACAACGCCGCATCGCCGTGCATTTCACCGTCGACTTCGAGCGACGGCGCGCGCTCCGCAATCAGCTTGCGCGCCGCGGCCATACGCTGCGACGACGACGAAGGCGCGCTGCCGAAGTTCGAATTGGACAGCAACGCCACCTTCGGCGTGATACCGAACTTCTCGATTTCACGCGAAGCCAGCATCGTCATGTCGGCGAGTTGTTCGGCGGTGGGCGTTTCGTTCACGTACGTATCGCAGATGAACAGATTGCGGCCCGGCAGCATCAGCAGATTCATAGCGGCGAAATTCTGCGCGTTTTCGGCCTTGCCCAACACCTGCTCGATAAAGTTCAGATGCGTGTGGTACTGGCCGATCATCCCGCAGATCATGCCGTCCGCTTCACCGAGGCGCACGAGGATCGCGCCGATCAGCGTATTGAACTTGCGCATCGCGGCCTTGGCGACGTCCGGCGTGACGCCTTCGCGCGCGCCGAGTTCGTGGTACGCCTGCCAGCATTGCTGATAACGCGGATCGTCTTCGGGATCGACGACCTCGAAGTCTTCACCGCACTTGAGCTTCGAGCCCACCTTCTTCAGACGCATCTCGATCACCGACGGACGGCCGACCAGAATCGGCTTGGCGATCTTTTCCAGCAGCACGAATTGCGCGGCGCGCAGCACGCGCTCGTCCTCACCTTCGGCGAACACGATGCGCGCCGGCTCCAACTTCGCCGCGGCGAACACCGGGCGCATCACCATGCCGGTGCGATACACGGTCGTGCCGAGTTCTTCACGGTACGCGTCCATGTTCTTGATCGGACGGGTCGCGACGCCCGAATCCATCGCTGCTTGCGCGACGGCCGGCGCGATCTTGATGATCAGGCGCGGATCGAACGGCTTCGGAATCAGATATTCCGGGCCGAATTCGAGCGAGTGACCTTCGTAAGCCTTCGCGACTTCATCGCCCTGATCGGTTTCTTCCGCCAGTTCGGCGATGGCGCGCACGCACGCGAGCTTCATCTCTTCCGTGATCGTGGTCGCGCCGACGTCCAGCGCGCCGCGGAAGATGAACGGGAAGCACAGCACGTTGTTGACCTGGTTCGGATAGTCCGAACGGCCCGTCGCGATGATGCAGTCCGGGCGCACTTTCTTGGCTTCCTCGGGGCGGATTTCCGGCTCCGGGTTGGCGAGCGCGAGAATCAGCGGCTGCGTGCCCATTTCGGCGACCATTTCCGGCTTCAGCACGCCGGCGCTCGAACAGCCGAGGAACACGTCGGCGCCGCGGATCGCGTCAGCCAGCGTGCGCGCGTCGCTGTTCGCCGCGTAGCGCTCCTTCGACGGATCGAGATTGCCGCGGCCTTCGTAGATCACGCCCTTCGAGTCCGCGACCAGAATGTTCTGCTTCGACAAACCGAGATTCACCAGCAGGTCCAGACACGCAATCGCCGCCGCGCCCGCGCCCGAACACACCAGCTTCACTTCGTCGAGCTTCTTGCCGACCACTTTGAGGCCGTTCAGAATCGCCGCTGAAGCGATGATCGCGGTGCCGTGCTGGTCGTCGTGGAAGACCGGAATCTTCATGCGCTCGCGCAGCTTCTTCTCGATGTAGAAGCATTCCGGCGCCTTGATGTCCTCGAGGTTGATGCCGCCGAGGGTTGGCTCGAGCATCGCGATCGCTTCGACCAGTTTGTCCGGATCGGACTCGCTGAGCTCGATGTCGAACACGTCGATGCCGGCGAACTTCTTGAACAGACAGCCCTTGCCCTCCATCACCGGCTTGGCGGCGAGCGGACCGATGTTGCCGAGACCGAGCACCGCCGTGCCGTTCGTGATCACGCCGACGAGGTTGCCACGCGAGGTGTACTTCTGCGCGTCGAGCGGTTCTTCGTAGATCGCCATGCAGGCTGCGGCGACGCCCGGCGAGTACGCAAGCGACAGGTCGAGCTGGTTCGACAGCGGCTTGGTGGGCGTGACCGAAATCTTGCCGGGTTTCGGGTTCTGGTGATAGGCGAGAGCGCTTTGCTTCAGTTGTTCGTCCATTTTTTGGCCTGCGAGACGTAAGAAATTGGGCCCGGCACACCGCACCGTTGGCGTCGCTTGCATCTATCGAATGAATGATCGACTGAGGCGGTTTTCGCATGCGCCGGTTGGGCGCGGCGTCGAACCTCGGCGGAGGACAAGACGGTGCGGAAGTGCTGCGCGGGTCGGTTAGTGTACACCCCGGATGCGTCGATGCACTGGGTGGTTAACGCGCCGCGCCATTGGCGAAACAGCGGCGGACAATGCTGCAACGCCGCATCCAGCGGGCATTCGGCGCGTTGTCATGCATCGGCATTTGGGCGTCATTGGCGGTCGTCCAAGCTTACTGAAGTTCGGCGCCGCGCCGTTCGGGAATCAGAAAAAGCGTCGCGAAGATATCGAGCAAATAGATCGACGCGAGCACGGCGAGCGCGGCGCCGAACGAATAGCGCGCGGCCAGCGCACCCACCGCGACGGGTCCAAAACCGCCCATCGCCCGTCCAATGTTGAACAACACGTTCTGCGCGGTGGCGCGCGCCTCGGTCGGATAAAGCTCGGAGATCAACGCGCCATAACCGCCGATCATCCCATTGACGAACACGCCCATCGCCGCGCCACCGATCAGGAGCGTCATGGGTGTCGTCAGATGGGCATAGACGAATACCATCACCACCGCGCCCGCCTGATAAAACAGAAAGGCCGGCTTGCGGCCGAAGCGGTCGGCGGCCATGCCGAACAGCCAGATGCCGCACGCCATGCCGAGCACCGTGACCGCGGTCCACACGCCGGATTTGGTCAGCGAGTAGCCGAAGGTTTTCGACAGATAACTCGGAAGCCAGATCATCAGCCCGTAATAGCCGAAGTTCTGCACCGAGCAGAGAATCGCGACGCCCATGCTCGCGCGCGCGGTCCTTCCATCGGCCACCAGCAATTTCAACGGCAGCGTGCGCATACCGCGCGCCGCGCGCTCGGTAAACAGCGTCGGCTCCTCGACCCGCCGTCGTACAAAGAAAGACACCACGGCGGGCAGCAAGCCAAGCGCGAACATGCCGCGCCAGCCGATCACCGGCAACAGCAGCGGCGTCAGCAAAGCGGCGCCGAGCACGCCGAACTGCCATCCGAGCCCGACATACGACGACACGCGCGCCCGCTGCGACGCCGGCCACGCTTCGGCCACCAAGGTCATCCCGATGCCGAACTCGCCGCCTAGTCCGATGCCGGCGATGGTCCGGTAGGTCAATAGATCGGCGTAACCTTGCGCCAGCGCGCACAAACCCGTGAAGACGGCGAAGATCAGGATCGTCCACGTCAACATTCGCACGCGTCCGAAATAGTCGCTCAATACGCCGAAGATCAGACCGCCCGCCACCGCGCCGATCAGCGTCCACGTGACGAGCGAGCCGGCTTGCGCGGAACTCAGATGCAGGTCGGCGGCAATGGCCGGCAGCATGAAACCGAGGATCAGCAGATCGAAGCCGTCCATTGCATAGCCGAGTATCGAGGCGATCAACGCGCGGCCGGCGTAGCCATTCCTGATGGATGCACCGGCGGCGGCAGCGGGGGAAACGGCGGTCATCGAAGGTATTCCGTAGGTGGGACGGCCGGCAACGATAAACCGGCGCGCAGGAAATTCGCGTGAGTGTAAAGGCGCCCCAGCCTGCTCACAAGCTGACCAAAAAGCCTATGCAAAACCGCCGGACAGCCGCTCCCGCCACCGCTCCGGCGGCCCGCCCGGCGCGCTCCCCACGACCGCCATTCGCCGCCGGCGCCCACCATCGCCTCCTCGAAAGTGCTCATTTCGAGTAAAATGTCGGCCTACGCGCGCAGCAAAAACCGGCCTGCACTCCACTGACCGGTTGCGTATTCGCCCATCAAGGCGTGCCTATCAAGGCGCCGCCCAGCATGGCGCGGCATACGTCGCTCGCTGCGCCACCGGGCCCCGCGTCCGCTTCTCCCCGCTCACACCCAAGGATTCGCCCATGACAGGCTTCGATCGCCAGACGATCTCCGACACCACCGCCAAGATGCTGCTGGAAGTCCAGGCAGTGCACTTCAACGCGGAGAAACCGTACATTTTCACGTCCGGCTGGGCGAGCCCGGTTTATATCGACTGCCGCAAGCTGATTTCGTATCCGCGCGTGCGCCGCGGCCTGATGGAAATGGCCGAAACCACCCTCCTGCGCGACGTCGGCTATGAGCAGATCGACGCCGTCGCCGGTGGCGAAACCGCCGGCATCCCGTTCGCCGCATGGCTTTCCGACCGCCTGATGGTGCCGATGCAATACGTGCGCAAGAAGCCGAAGGGTTTCGGCCGTAACGCGCAGATCGAAGGTCTGCTGACCGAGGGCCAACGCGTGCTGCTGGTCGAAGACCTGACCACGGACAGCCGCAGCAAGATCAACTTCATCAATGCGCTGCGCGGCGCGGGTGCCACGGTGAACCACTGCTTCGTGCTGTTCCACTACAACATCTTCAAGGAAAGCGTGTCCGTGCTGAAAGACATCGACGTCGATCTGCACGCGCTCGCCACGTGGTGGGACGTGTTGCGTGTCGCGAAGGAAAACAGGTACTTCGACACGAACACGCTCGACGAAGTGGAAAAATTCCTGCATGCGCCGGCCGAATGGTCGGCAGCCCACGGCGGCGCCACCTCGGCGCCGCAGTAAGCACGCCGGCAACGAACGCGGCCGCTTATGCGGCCTGAATGACAAGGCCGCCTGTCTCATCGACAGGCGGCCTTTTCTTTTTGCTCACGAAAAGCACGTGAAATTAATGCAGATCGCCCTTGTCTTCCACGGAGTGAGACGAGAGATTCAGCAGGCCGTTGCTCTGCGCATACTGGAACAACTCGGAATCGCGATCGATGCCGAGCTTGCGCATCGCCGTATTTTTCTGCGTGCTGATGGTCTTGATGCTGCGATTGAGTTGCTCCGAGATTTCCTTGATCGTCATGCCCGACACGAACAGGCGCACGACTTCGAGTTCGCGCCTCGACAGCATCACCTCTTCGTTCTTACCACCGGCGTTCATCCGAAGCGCATCAAGCGACGCCTTGACGGACGGACTCATGTATTCGAGGCGGCGGCTCACATGCTGCACCGCGAGGCCGATATGACTCAGATCATCCGACTTGTTGACGACCGAGGTCACGCCAATTTCGCTCAGCCGCTTAAGCAACGCGGCATTCTCCAACATCGTCAGCACGACAATTGGCAGATCGGGAAAATTGCGGCGCAGATAGCCGATCAGCGGCAGCCCATCGCCATACTGGCCGCCAGGCATGGCCAGATCAGTGACCAACACGTCGCAAGCAACTGTTTGCAGCACCTTGATCAGTTCCGTTGATTGTCGCGCCCGTGCGACGACCTGCAATCCGGGGAATTTGAGCAAGGCTTGCTCGGCGCCGAACAGAATTACCGGATGGTCGTCGGCGACCACGACCCTGACTGGATCTTGCATTGCGCTCCCCTCTACGAATAAACCACTCTCCAGAACATCTGACATGTCTTTTTTCTTCGTACTTAGACTGATCGCTTATACGGCCCCGCTCCACGCGGATAATCCTCGGACTATAGCTGATTTCGGGTGGGCAAAGGCGCCGAAGCACAACAATGATGCGCAGAGCTAATGTTAGACTTGATCCGACCCTGGGGCACGGAATAGGGACAATAACCATCGCGCGGCCACCGCCTCGCGCCCTGACAGGAGAACCGGCACATGCGCTCGCGTTGCCTGGTTGTTTCGCTCGCTTCGCCATTTCGCCGTATGCCGTCGTTCACTTGCGCGATGCTGGGTCTCGCGTTAGTGGCGGCGAACGGCCCTCATGCGCTCGCCGAGGGTGCATTCGCGCTGACCAGCGCCAGCTTTCGCTCCGGCGGTACCGTTGACGCCGCACAGGTTTTCAATCAGGACGACTGCAAGGGCGGCAATCGCTCGCCGCAGTTGACGTGGCGCGACGCGCCGCCCGGCACCCGCAGTTTCGCGGTCACCATGTTCGATCAGGATGCGCCGGGCCGCGGCTGGTGGCATTGGGCGGTGGCGGGCATTCCGGCCACCGTCGGAAGCTTGCCGGAGAACGCCAGTTCCTCCGGCTTCCTGAAGAAACTCGGCGCGGTGGAGGCCCGCAACGACTTCGACATCGACGGCTATGGCGGCCCTTGCCCGCCGCCCGGCAAACCGCATCGCTACGTCATCACCGTTTATGCGCTGAACACGGCCGACCTCCGCCTCGCGCAAGGCCGTCCCGCGCTGATGTTCGATCACGAGATCGGCACCGCGACGCTTGGCAGCGCGCGGATGGTCGTCAATTACGGGCGGTAGCTTCGGCTAGTGCGTCGTGCGTCGACCGGATGCGCCGCTGGGCGACCGCAGCGATGCCCGGCCGTCAGGAGGCCCAGGGCGGACCGGGGACGGGCAGACTGCTGCGATCAGATTGCCCCGCCGCGAACTTCCCATCATCCGCGCGAGCTAATGTGTGCAGCCGGACTAGAAGCGGCATGCATCCAGATGTCCTGCGCCGCAGCATCCGCGTGCGGTCGCTGAATCCACGTTCTCTTTCACTTGCCGGAGATTGTCATGTCGAAGATCGTCATCGCGTATCACAGCGGCTACGGACATACGAAGAAAGTCGCGGAAGCCGTACTGGCGGGCGCGCTCGAAGCCGGAGCGGACGCGAAACTCCTGCCGGTCGGCGAGATCGACGACGCGTCGTGGGCCGAACTCGCCGCAGCCGACGCCGTCATCTTCGGTGCGCCGACGTACATGGGCGGCCCGTCCGCCGACTTCAAGAAATTCGCCGACGCAAGTTCGAAGCCGTGGTTCGGCCAAACGTGGAAAGACAAGATCGCGGCCGGTTTCACCAATTCGGCGACCATGAACGGCGACAAGTTCTCGACGATCCAGTACTTCGTCACGCTGGCGATGCAGCACAGCATGATTTGGGCGGGCACCGGCATGATGCCGTCGAACACCAAGGCGGCGACCCGCAACGACCTGAACTATGTCGGCGGCTTCACCGGCCTGCTCGCGCAGTCCCCGGCGGACGCCTCGCCGGAAGAAGCGCCGCCCGCAGGCGATCTGGAAACAGCGCGCATGTTCGGCGCGCGCATTGCCGGCGTGACGGCGCGTTGGATCGGCGCGGCACGCTAGGCAAGCACCCGGTTCGCCGCGAACCGGACGGCATCGGCCCGCATCTACCCGACAACAGGTCATGCCGACGTCACGTTCGGCGCGCATCGTCGTTTTTTCACCCTTTCTGCACGCCCGCAGCCATGAAGTCTTAAAATAACGTTCCCGCGCGGCGTCGCGCCCCGTTTCCAGCAAGCCAGTGAGATCGAGATGAGCACGAAAGTTTTTGTCGACGGACAGGAAGGCACGACCGGCCTGAAGATTTTCGAATACCTGTCGCAACGCGCCGACGTGGAGATCCTGCGTATCGAGGAAGCGAAGCGCAAGGACCTCGAGGAGCGCCGCCGTCTCATCAATGCTTCGGACGTCACGTTCCTGTGCCTGCCCGACGTCGCCTCGCGCGAATCGGCTTCGCTGGTGGCAAACGAGCGCACGGTGCTGATCGATGCCAGCACCGCCTTTCGCACGGCCGCCGACTGGGCCTACGGCTTGCCGGAACTGGCGCGCTCGCAGCGCGAGCGTCTGCGCACCGCCAAACGCATCGCCGTGCCGGGCTGCCACGCGTCGGCCTTCGTGCTGGCCATGCGCCCGCTCGTCGAAGCAGGCGTGGTGGCGCCGGAGTTTGCCGCGCACGCGTACTCGATCACCGGCTACAGCGGCGGCGGCAAGAAAATGATTGCCGACTATGAAGCGGCCGGCAACCAGAAGCTCAAGAGTCCGCGCCCGTACGCACTCGGTCTCACGCACAAGCACCTGCCCGAAATGGCCGCGCATACCGGCCTGAAGGCGGCGCCCGTCTTCACGCCGATCGTCGGCGACTTCTACAAGGGTCTCGCGGTCACCACCTTCTTCTCGCCGAGCCAGTTCTCCAAGAAGACGACGCCGCAAGACGTGCAAGCGCTGCTCACCGAGTACTACTCGGGCGAGGCCTTCGTGCGCGTCGCGCCGTTCGATGCGGAAGCCAACCTGGACAGCGGCTTTTTCGACGTGCAGGCGAATAACGACACCAACCGTGTCGACCTGTTCGTGTTCGGCAATGAAGAGCGTTTCGTGACTGTCGCGCGCCTCGACAACCTGGGCAAGGGCGCGTCGGGCGCGGCGATTCAATGTATGAATCTGGCGATCGGCGCCGACGAGGAAGCCGGTTTGAACCGCTAAACAAGTTTGCTTATACGCGCGGCAATTCGCCGTCAATTCGTAAAGAAAGCCGGTCTCTAAAAGACCGGCTTTTTGTTTTAAAAGCACCTCGGTTTAAACGACATTCCCCTGCAGTTAATCAGCAGCAATCCGATTTCTTTCAAAATGAAATAAATAGTCCGCGATCAATGCGACGGTAATTGTTACTGATTTCGACCCATGCAGCATAGTTTTCCGCGTAGGGAAACGCCGGATTTTTGGCCGAACGGTCGTTCGAAGATGATAGAGCCATTTTGCTAAAAGGCTTGCCTGCAAAGGACATGCGGGGAAGCAACGGTATCGCGTCCAACGCGAAATCTCCTTTTCTGTTTAAAAGGATGGCCATCGTCCGCACGGTGCGCGTCCGGCAAAAAACCGTGCTGTTTGAATCGGCCTTTTTAGACGGCTCATTCAATTGACAGGCATTAACCTCCCGGCGAAATTACTCCGCACAATTACACGAAGGGAGACAACAGCATGTCGCACGCCATTATTAGAGGCCTGGCGATGGCCCTTGCCACGGCCCCAATCCTGATCGCTTGCGGCGGCGGCAAGGCCGACAATCCAGGCGCTATCGACACGCCCCAATGCTCGGGTTCGAGTTGCGGCGTGCAAGGCCCGCCCGCCTCGGGCGCTCAGGCAGCGGGCTTGTGTCCGGCCACCGCCGACATCGCAAAGAACACCTTCCTCGGCGGCGCCGGTAGCGGCGAAGTGGTCCAGTTGAACATCGACGCAACGGCGATGACGTACACGCTGAAGTGGCTCGAGTCACCGATTCCGCTGCGCACCGGCACCGTCACGCCGACGCGCGCCGGCACGCAGATCACCGGCGCGGTGATCCACCCGCCAACCGGCACGCTGCCCACCGCCGAACAGACGCGCTGCGCGTTCATACTCGGCGCGGGCACCGGCACCGCCGCAGGCGACGGCCAGCCTTATACGACGCCCGATTTCGCCCACAACCCCAATCCGCCGATGATCCTCGTCGGACTCGGCGTGGCGGGCGGCGGCATTCCGGGAGCCACGGTGCAGTTCGACGGACTGGACATTCCGCTGGTCGGCTCGGGTATCGGCGCGGTGCCCAGCCGCCATTTCGACTTCTATCCGTTCCTCGGCTTCGCCAGCACCACCACCGACATCACGAAACTGCCCGGCACGTATAACGGCCTGCTGTATCACCTCGCGCCGTCGGGCAACTATGCGACGGTCGCGACCAACACGGTCGAAACGTTCGACGCCAGCGGCACCTGCACGAGCAGCAACACGGCTAATCCGAACTACTCGCCGAATGCCGGCGGCTGCCTCAGCACCGGCAACCCGTGGACGCTGAACGGCAACGGCTATTTCGACAGCCAGCAAGCGCCGCAAATCGTGCCGCAGTTCAAGCTGCCGATCATCGGCGCGACCGGCAAGTCGGCGACGGCGCACATGATCCTCGGGCAGATCAACGGCGCGACGGTGCCGCTCGTCGTGCGCACGGGCTTTATCAACCTCGGCACCGCGCCATTCCATCTCGACGCGAAGGTCGACGACGAATCCGGCATCGCGATGCTCGCCTCGGCCACGCCGCTCGCATCGGGCGGCTTCGACGGCGGCTACGCCGGCGCGGATTCGAACTTCAAGTACACCGCGACGCTGATCCAGGGGAACGTCGGCACGTTCATCAACCCGAGCACGTCGGCGGCGGAAAGCGGTTTCGGTCTCGGCTATGGACTGCAGAGCCCGGGGCTCGTCGGCGTGCAGGACACCAACGGCAAGACCGGCTTCGCGATTGCGTCCGGCGGCCTTTACGCCATCGAAATCCAGGGCGCGGAGAACGGCGGCATCGCGTCGACGTCGGCCAACGCCGATACGCCGAGCACGCCCTACTTCGGCATCGGAGCGCAAATCAGCAAGTAAGCGGCGAAGGCTTGCCAGGAGCATTCAGAGACATCACTAAAGCAAAGGTGGCGGGACAGGGAGCCGGCCACATACAACGAGAAAATTCAGGAGGCGGTATGACATGGAGAATCCTTTCGGTGCTCGCTCTTGCTGCACCGTTGCTGGCAGCGTGCGGCGGTGGCGGCGGCGGCGATGGCCCAGTGACCGAAGTGCGCTTATGCCCCGCATCGCTCGACTACGGCACCGTGTTTACAGGCGGTGGCGGTGACGGCGAACTGGTCAAGCTGCAACTCGACACCAGCAAGATGACCTGGCAGGTCAGCTACATCGAATCGCCGGTCCCGGCGAGCACCGGCACGGTCGTGCCGACGCGCGCCGGCCTGACCGCCAGCGGGACGCTCACCCAGGAAACCCTGCTGCCGACGAACAAGCTCAACCAATGCGCGTTCCGGCTGAACGGCGCGAGTCTTGATCCGGCTCGTCCGGCGCGGATTTTCGTCGGCGAAGGCGTGGCGGGCGGCACGATTCCGGGCGCCGAGATTTCGTTCGGCGGGATTCTCGGCGTGGGCGCCGTGCCCGACACCAAGTTCCCGTACTACCCGTTCATCGGCTTCTCGTCGATTGAAACGAGTCTCGCGAACGTGGCCGGCACCTACAACCAGCTCGGCTATCACCAGGTTCCGTCGCAGAACTTCGCGCCGGTCGCGGTCGACTCGAGGATCACGATCAACGCGGACGGCACGTGGACCGAGTGCGACGACACCGGCATCAACGCCGGCAAGTGTCAGCAGCCCGGCACGAACTTCGCGCAGGCCGCCGACGGCAGCGGCGCGTTCCAGACCAACAACTTTCTCGGTCAGGCGAAGCCGACGCTCGCCAGCACGCCGAAAGCGCGCGGCTACATGATCGTCGGCAAATTGCGCAACCAGTTGGTGCCGATCCTAGTGCGAACCGGCGCGGCGAACTCGTCGGTCACGGTGCCGCAGAACGGCGAACTCGGACCCTACGCGGACGACGAATCGGGCATCTCGATCCTGGCACCGCAAAGCGCGGTCGCGGTGAACGCCCCGAACGGCGAGTACATCGGCGTGGATAGCCAGTTCGACTATCGCACCACCGCGCTCGAGGGCAAGCAGGCCACGTTGCTGGATCCGTTCAACCCATCGCAGGCATCGCTCGCCACCGCGCTCGATCTGGACTTCACGCAAGCCGTCCCCGGTCTGGTGACGACGACGCACGTGGGCGCATCCACGGGCGCCACGCCGACCGGAAAGATGATCTTCACGGGCGGAGTATTCGGCTACCTCGATATGACCAACGCGGCCTCGCCGTACTTCACGATCGGCGCGTTCGTCCAGTAACCGACGCATCACGCGCCGCCCATTGGCAATCAGGCGTTCGGGCCGCGGCCGACGCGTAGCGTTGCAACGCGGCAGCCCGCGCTCGCCCGGCGTTCAGCGCGCCGGCGGGTAGACAACCGCCGCCGCTCGCCGCGCGATCACTGCGACGAGCGTCCCAGGAGGAGCAGCATGAAAAAAATCTATCTCACGATACTGGCCGCCTGCCTGTCCGCCGGCGCACACGCCCAGCGTGCGGGCGACAACGTCGCCGCGCTTGGCTGGTTCCACGTGATGCCGCAGGACTCGAGCACACCGCTCACCACCAACGTCGCGCCGACGCAGATCAATACGCCGTTGCGCCTGCCAAATTCGTTCACGTCGGCCGGCACGAGTTTGTCGACCAATAACGCGAACACCGTCGGCCTCGTGTTCAGCCATTACCTCACCGACCACATCGCGGTAACGACCGTGGCAGGCGTGCCGCCGGTGTTCAAGATCTACGGCCACGGCACCATCAGGCCGCCCGGACCGGCGGGCGCGCTCGGCCAGCAGGACCTGGGCGACCCGCAAGCCAATCCGATCGTGAAAAGCGTGCGGCAGTGGAGTCCGGCGCTGCTGTTCCAGTACTACTTCAATGCACCGACGGCGAAGTTTCGGCCGTTCGTCGGCATCGGCGTGTCGTACAACTGGTTTTCCGATATCCAGTTGAGCCAGAACTTCGTGCAGTCGACGCAGAACAATCTCGGCGCCGTGCTCGCCGCCGGTGCGGGCAAGCCGGGCAAAACTCAGGTGTCGGCGAAGGCGTCGTCGTCGTGGGCGCCGGTGTTCAATGCGGGCCTGGCGTACAACATCACGGAACATTGGGGCTTGGTGGCATCGGTCACGTACATTCCGCTCAAGACGACGTCGTCGGTCATCATCAAGGCGGCGGACGGTACTGAACTGGGCGTCTCCCGAGCGGACCTGAAGGCCGATCCGATTATTTCGTTCCTAGCCGTCTCGTACAGGTTCTGAATTCAGCGCGGGTATGTGGCAAAGCCGGTGGTCTTGTGCAAAGGCCAAGCCGGCTTTTTCATTTATAGGGGAGCTGGAAAATCGGGGCAAAAAAAAGCCCGCCTAAGTTGGCGGGCTGAATCCATATCAGAGGAGACATGGAGGAGACAAGGCAAACTATAGCAAATCGTTTGGTGCGGCGCAACATTCAAATAAGGGTTGACCCTCAACGTTGCTAAAATGCAACACGTCGCGCGAGGCTCGCAAGGCGCAATGACCGCGCGATGGATGCCTAGCGCCCGGCCCGCCGCGCTGCGACTTGCCCAAGCACGGCGAAGTCTTTCTCGCCGTCGCCGTGAGCGACCGCTTCGAGCAGACTGTCGCGCACCACGCTTGCGATCGGGAGCGGCGTCGTCACGGCATCGGCTGCGGCGAGCGCGAGACGCAGGTCCTTCAGCCCGAGGCGCGCCTTGAAGAGCGCCGGCTCATAGCGCTGCTCCGCGATCATCTTGCCGTAGCCCGAATAGACCGGTCCGGTAAACAGGCCGCTCGTGATGATGTCGAGGAAATCCTGCATCGCAAGGCCGTGGCCGGTCACGAGCGCGCCCGCTTCGCCGAGTGTCTCGACGGCCGCGCCGATCATGAAATTAGCGGCGAGCTTCATGACGTTCGCCTGCTGCGGCAGCGAACCGATGCGCCATGTTTTCTGGCCGATCACGTCGAAGATGGGCTGAACCTGGTCGATCGCTTCGGCCGGGCCGCCGGCGACGATCGTCAGCTTGCCCGCCGCCGCGACATCCGGCCGCCCCAACACCGGCGCGGCGACGTAGTGGACGCCGCGCGACGCGTGCGCGGTCGCCAGTTCCTCGGCCAGCGCCACCGAAATCGTCGCCATGTTCACGTGGATCAGGCCGCGTGGCGCATGTTCGAGCAGCGTCGCGGTCACGACTTCGCGCAACGCGGCATCGTCGGCGAGCATCGAGAATACCGCGTCGCCCGCGAACGCTTCAGCCGGCGTCGCGACGATCCTCGCGCCGGCGTCGGCGAGCGGCTGCGCGCGTTCCGGCGAGCGGTTCCACACGCGCACCTGGTGCCCGGATTTCAACATGTTGGCAACCATCGCGGCGCCCATCTCGCCCAGGCCGATAAAACCGATGTCCATCTGTCGCTCCATCTTCTAAAGAACTGGAAGTAAAGCACACCCATGCAACACGTGCAGGAGAGCGCGCAGCGAAACACGGTGCGATACTGCTGCGATGGTGACCGCGACATTCCGCTTCTATGAGGAGCTGAACGATTTTCTCGCCCGGCCGCTGCGCCGGCGCGCGTTCAGCTACGCCTGCGCGCGCGGCGCAAGCGCGAAGCACATGATCGAGGCGCTAGGCGTGCCGCATACCGAGGTCGAGTTGATTCTCGTGAACGGCGAGTCGGTCGGTTTCGATCATCCGCTGTCGGACGGCGATCGCGTCGCCGTCTATCCGAAGTTCGAAGCGCTCGACATCCAGCCGCTCCTGCGCGTGCGCGAACGGCCGCTGCGAGTGATGCGCTTCATCGCCGACGCGCATCTCGGCGGTCTCGCACCGCTGTTGCGGCTTGCCGGCTTCGATACGCTGTTCGACAACCATTACGCCGACGCCGATATCGAAACCCTCGCCGTCGCGCAACAGCGCATCGTGTTGACGCGCGACCGCGAACTGCTGAAACGCCGCAGCATCACGCATGGCTGCTACGTTCGTACACTGAGGCCTCGCGAGCAGTTGCGCGAGGTGTTCGAGCGGCTCGATCTGGCGGGCAGCGCGCAGCCGTTCCGTCTGTGCCTGATGTGCAACGCGCCGCTGCGGCGCATCGCCAGGGAAGAAGTCGGCGCGCGCGCCCCCGACGGCGTGCTGGAACGGCACAGCCAGTTCGTCACCTGCGACGTGTGCCGGCGCGTGTTCTGGGAAGGCACGCACTGGCAACGAATGCGCGCGTTGATGGATAGCGTGGCGGGCGCGCGGAACGCGTCCGCGTGAGGTTGCTGGGCGCGTCTTGCGCACCGTCCAGACGCGTAATCGGCGCCGCGCGCTCGACGCCTCGCGCGGTGCGTACAATGCGGGATTACTTATCTGGCAGAGGCCTTCCGTATGGCGATGAAAAAAACCGACCTTGAAAAGAACAAGGCACTCAAGCTGAACAACGCAATGAAGTTGTCGACCGCCGATCGCTTCGGCAAGGCCGCTGCCGCCGAGCCGAAGCTCGATCGTCGCGAGCAGCGCAAGCTCGACCAGGCACAGGGCCTGGTTGCATTCGCGTGCAAGCTGAACGGCGAGTTGGTCGCTGAGCTGAAAGAGCGGGCGGCCACCCATCCCGAAGGCATGACCGGACTGCTGAACGAAGTCATCAAGCGCGGCCTCGCGGGCTGAGCGGTGACAGGCAGCGCTTGTTGGCTGGCGTAGGCACCCGGCTCGCGCTTTTCGATCCGTGATAAGGCGCCGTCGAATGCGTCGCGCAAGCACCGATCTGCGGAAAATCCGCAAAAAACCACCGCTGTCATGCAAAAAGGCCAGAGTACGCGCTCTGGCCTTTTTGCTGGCGATGCCTTAATCCGAACCGCCCGGCAACCGCGCTTCGCGCGGCGCGCCGGGCGTCAGCTTAGTTCTGCGTGCCCTTGTCGTTCGTGCCGGCTGCCGACGCTGCGGCCGCAACCGGAGCGCGCTTGCCATGCGACTTCAGCTTCTTCACGTGGTGCTTCTTCGGCGCGCTAGCTGCAGCGGCCGGTGCGGCTGCGTCCGATGCCTGTGCGAAAGCTTGAACGGAAACCAGTGCGATCGATGCTGCTGCGAGCGAGACGATAACTTTTTTCATGTGTTGTTCCCCAAACCTGGACGACTGAGTCGATGTGAATGGATTAGCTGCACGGTGAAGCGGCTGCGGTTAGAACCCCCGCCGCTCCCCGCGGGAGAGTATTACCCAGTTGTAGGCGGTTTGTCATGCGCAATACCCGATATGTATTTTCCGCGAGACAGCTTGCTTTCGGGATGCTTTCACTCATTAAGCCCCTATCTCAAGAAAATTACCTGGCCAGTCAAACCAGGTTGCGCAGCAGACTGGCGGTTTCCTGCAAGGTCGGTAGGACACGATGCAGCGCGGCTTTCGCCGACTCGTCGCCGATCGGCATGCTGACGCTAATGGCCGCCACCACCGCACCATGCCGGTCACGCAAAGGCACCGCGACACCACGCACGCCCAACTCCAGTTGCTGATCGGTAACCACGTAGCCATTGCGGCGGATTTCGCCGAGCACTTCGCGCAAGCGCTCGATGGTCGAATAGGTATGCGGCGTGAACACCTTGATGGGATAGGACGCGAGCCACTGCTCGATGCTCTCGGGCGCCTGAAACGCCAGCAGCACCAGGCCCGCCGACGACAACGGCGCAGGCGCCCGCGAGCCCAGCACGAAGCCGACCGCCATCGCCCGGTTCACGCCGTTGCGCGCGACGTAGACCACATCGTGTTCATCGAGGATCGCGACCAGCGCGGTTTCCTGAACCGTCGCGGTGATGCGCTGAAGAAACGGCTGCACCGTGCGCGGCAAGCGCGCCGAATCCAGATACGACTGGCCGAGCCGCAAGACACGCGGCGCGAGCCAGAACAGCTTGCCGTCCGTGTCGACGTAACGGAGTTCGTGCAAGGTCAGCAGATAGCGGCGCGCCGCCGTGCGCGACAGACCCGCGCGAGCGGCCACGGCGGTCGGCGTCATGCGCGCATGTTCTTCGTCGAATGCTTCGATGATCGCCAACGCCTTCGCGGCGCCGGCGATCCAGTCTTTCTCGTCCATTGCATGTGCCTGGAAGTCGGGCCGGCCCGGTGGTCGGTGGTGTCGGAGGTTGCATGGCCGCTGCGCGATTATCGCGCGAGTCGCTCGATGCGGTGCGCGCGTTTCGATCCGCGTTCGGCTTGGACCATGCGGTGACGCGCACGTGAGCGCGAAGCTCCGCGCCCGCTTCATGCTTCGTCTGTAGCGTGGTCAAGCTTCGTGAGGGCGCCGCCAGTCGCCCGAGGGCGCGCAAGCGTCATAGCTGGACGGCCGCGCCGAAAGCGCGGCCGCATCGATTGGAGAGAGAAGCAAAATGGATTACCAACTGATGGAAGTAGCGGACGGCAAGCCGGTGAAAATGTGGACCGAAGGCGTCGCCGTCGACGACTTCGCGCGCGACCAACTCACCCACACCGCGAAACTACCGTTCATTTTCAGGCACCTGGCCGTCATGCCCGACGTACACGCCGGCAAAGGCTCCACGATCGGCAGCGTGATTCCGACGCTCGGCGCGATCATTCCGGCTGCGGTCGGCGTGGATATCGGCTGCGGCATGATGGCCGCGCGCACCACGCTCAACGCCGCCGATCTGCCGGACTCGCTCGCGGGTCTGCGCAGCGCGATCGAACGCGCGGTGCCGCACGGCCGTGCGCCGGGCCGGCGCGATCCAGGCGCGTGGGATCGGCCGCCGCAGCCGGTCGACGTTGCATGGAAAGCGCTCGCCGAAGGCTTCAAACGCATCGTCGACAAATATCCGAAACTCGCGCGGACCAACAACTATGTGCATCTCGGTACGCTCGGCACCGGCAATCACTTCGTGGAAGTGTGCGTCGACGAAGCAGATTCGGTGTGGTTCATGCTGCACAGCGGCTCGCGCGGCGTCGGCAACGCAATCGGCAACCTGTTCATCGAACTGGCGCAGGCGGACATGCGGCAGCACATCGCCAACCTGCCGGACCGCAATCTTGCCTACTTCGAGGAAGGCAGCGCGCACTTCGACGATTACGTGCAAGCGGTGGGCTGGGCTCAGGACTATGCGCGGCGCAATCGCGAACTGATGATGGACGCGGTGGTCCGCGCGGCGCGGTCGGTGATAGCCAAGCCGTTTTCGCTCGATGAGCACGCGGTGAACTGCCACCACAACTACGTGCAGAAGGAGCGTCACTTCGGGTCGGAGATTCTGGTCACGCGTAAAGGGGCGGTGTCGGCGCAGAAGGGTCAGTTCGGCATCATTCCGGGTTCGATGGGCGCGAAAAGTTTTATCGTGCGCGGCCTCGGCAACGCCGAAAGCTTCTGCTCGTGCAGCCACGGCGCGGGGCGCTCGATGAGCCGCACGGAAGCCAAGCGGCGCTTTTCCGTCGACGATCAGATCAAGGCGACCGCGCACGTCGAATGCCGTAAGGACGCGGGCGTGATCGACGAAATCCCGATGGCCTACAAGGACATCGACGCAGTGATGGCCGCGCAGCGCAGCCTCGTCGAAGTGGTGCACACGCTGCGGCAGGTGGTGTGTGTGAAGGGATAGCCGTGGAGGGGCCGCCGGTCAGGCGGTCGCGGCGGCGGTGTCGCTCTCGCGTGGCCGCCGCCAATCGCTTTCCGAAGAAAACCGCGAGCTACGCAGCGCGCGGATGCGCGAAAAATCTTGGCGTGTCCGCGGTTGGCGGGAATACACACCAGCAACCGTCGTCGTGACGAAAGAAGAACAACCCGCGCGAGCCGCCCTCGACGGAGGTTTCGACGCGCACATAACGCCGGCCGCCCAGCCGCGTGCGGCTGAATTCGGTGACGTGAACGGGCGCCGAGGGCTCCGGCGCGAGCCATTTCTCAACCAGAAAACGCAGCGATTGTTCGCTCGCGGCTCTCATGATCCGCTCCGGGCCGGCTTGTCCTCGCGGACGTCACGCGCGGTTTCGGCGCTTTCGTCGCTTGCCGCGTCGTTGGCCGCATCCGCGTCGCGTTCGGCGGCGGCAAGGGCCATCGTCCGATTGGTGGCAGCCGCGCGCAGCGTACTGCAATGCGCGGCATGCCGGATATCCGAGAGAAGACGAACCAGTTGTCGTGCTGTTCTGCGTTTCATGACACACCCCCCGCACTGCACCAAGAACCTCATAAAACACTTTAACTCTATGCCTGAATCGGGCGTCGCTGAAATGGTTTTGACTAAATAGCAACGGTTGCGCTTGCATAAACAGACACGCAATCTTCATACCGACCAGGTTCAATGTGCGCGGCCGCCTCGTCGCCGTCTGTGCGCTCGCGAGCGCTCGACGCGTGTAAAAAGCTACGCCGCCGCCTGGAATAAATATGAGGTCAAAATGCAAGTTATCCACATTTGCCTATGAATAACTTCGGGACAGCGCCGGGATAGTGTGTGCGCGGAATCTGGATAAAACGGATCGGCGAGCTAGGGCGGGCAAAGTTATCCCGCTCTTGTAGTTTTTCTACCGGCGCAGTCCGCAGGGTTATGTATTTCGGATGACGTTGATGCGATGGAGGATTTGACAGTTGTCCACAGAAGGCTTAGCCCTTGTTAACTATTACTACATACGTATACGCACGAGATAAACCAAAAGGATAAGTCACGTGGGCGTGCGTAGTTTGAAGGCTGGTCGGTCAGCGCAATCCAGTGGACGAAGTCGCCTCAAGGCACCACGCGCGTTCCGCTCGCAGGCTCCACGGAAGCAGCCCTGCCGATTGCGTCAGGCATCGCGGCAACCGGCGCGAGAGCCGGCGCTTCGACAGGAACCGGCAACAAACGGCTTTCGATACGGTTGGTCGGTACCGCCTGCGTGCGGACCACGGTTTGCAGATAGTGATCGACGAGGCCGAAAAAGCGGTCGTAAAACTTGCCCGACGGAATCGTCTCGCTTGAAATCTTGACCATCGCGTCGCTGTTCGAGCGGATCGGCAGTGAGAGCGAACCCAGCACGCTCAGTCCGACGCTCGCCGACGTATCGCTTTTCTTCAGCGCGAAACCGTTCTGCACGGCATTCACATAGACGATGCTGGTATCGCTCGCCTCTTCCCCCGGCGTGCAAACCACATGAAATTCGACTACGACGTGGGTATCGCCGCTCGGCTGGAAGTTCTTCGTGCCGTCGACGGTATCGGTGCGCGTCATCGTCGTCAGGTAGCCCTGACTCAACAGGGCGCGGCGCGCGGCTTCGCAGGTATCGGTCGTGTTCGAGTTGAAATTGCGTGCGTACGGACTCGCGCCCGTCTCAAACAATTCCTGCTGGAATTTGGGCTGCGGGGTGCTGCTGCAAGCGGCAAGGGTCAGCAAGCCAAGCAGCGAGGCGAAGGTGGCTTTGGAAAACGAGGTCAACATGGTCGATCTGAAGGGGCGCTGCGAAAACACACTGGGAATGCATTGTAGAGCGGGTTGCCGGCCGTGCGTAAAAAGCGCGCAGCGCGCTTCGCGCCTTATTTGGCGTGACGGCCGATTACCGCAGCCCAAGCCACGGCAACGCAAAAAAGAGGGAAGAGCGTCGCTCAGTTCGACGCGGCGGACGATCCAGTCGACGGTTTCGCCGAGCCGGCAATTCCACTGCTATCGACGGCCGGCACGGTAAAGGCGTTGGCCCAGTTGTCCGGTGCCGCACAACGGTCGGCCGGTGCAGCGTCGCATCTGGCGGCTCGCGCGTCTGCACGCCGGGCGGTGCCCGGTTCAGGCGCGAGCGCGGCAAAGTCCTGAACCCGCAAGCTCACCTTTTGCGCATACGCCTTCGACCCGCCGTAGCTTTTGAGCGCCGCGTCCATGTCGCCGTTGGCGGAGCGCATGTAGCCGTACAGGATTGCCGAGCCCACTTCGATGTTCGTGGTCGGCTCGGTGAGGTCCTTGACGTTCCTCAGCAGCCCCCGATGAGCGCCCGGCACTACTTGCATCAGCCCGGTTGCGCCGTTGGCGCCCCGGGCTTTTTCCTTGAAGCGGGACTCGATGGAAATGATCGCCAGCAAAAGCGCCGGCGGCAAAGAGTATTTGGAAGCGGCGGATTGCACCGCGTCGGAGATCTTTTGCGCCTTCTCCGTTGCGAGACCGAATTTTTGCGTGAGATACGCGGACATGCGATCGGTGTTGTCGTCGGCGACGGCGGTTTGGATCAGACCGAACGAAAGCATGATCAGGCAAAGGAACCGGCTCATAACGGAAGACGGGAGAAAAAGAAAGCGCGCATTATAGCCCTGCCCGAAAAATAGGCACCGAACAGACAAGTTTCATCGTAGGAATAATAGTCGATGATCGCAGCCGCGACCGATGAACCCCACGCCTTTACTTCGCGTAGCGACGGTTCAGCGCTGCCACCGTTTCGCACATTTGCGCGCGCAATTCGGGCGGCGCCAGTACCTCGGCTTCGGCGCCGAAGCGCAGTAATTCCGCGCACGCCTGCCTCACCGAGCCGACCGGCAGCGTCACGGTGCGCCAGCCGTCGGTGGGATCGGGCTCGCCGATTGTCGCGGCCGAGCGCGCGAACGGCGAAGTGAAGGCTTCCAGCATCCGCATGCCCCACGGAGACAGCCGCAGCGTTGCTTCGCTCGCATGCATCTCCGCGGAGAGCCGCTGCGTGCTGTCCCGCCAGTACTCGGCGAGTTCGAACGCGGGCGGCCGCTCGAAGGTTTCGACGATCAGGGTCAATTCGAGAATGCGCGAAATGCGATAGATGCGAATATCCGCGTCCACGCGCCCGACCACGTACCACGCCCCGCCTTTCAGCACGACGCCGAGCGGTTCTATCCGCCGGACTTTTTCGGCTTTCCAGCTCTGATAGCGAATCCGCAGCGGATGCTGCTCCCACACCGCACGCGCGATCAACGGCAGATGCGCGGGCTGATCGGCATCGGCGAACCACGCCGGCGCGTCGAGATGAAAACGCGAGCGCATGCGCTCGGCGGTGGAGCGCAATTCGACGGGCAGCGCCGCGAGCAGCTTGGTTTGCGCGCCGGCCATCACCGCGCCGAGCCCGAGCGCCTGCACCGGGCCGGGCAAGCCGGAGAGAAACAACGCCTCCGCTTCCTGCGGCGACAAGCCGTTGAGCCGCGTCCTGTAGCCGTCCAGTAGCCGGTAGCCGCCTTCCGCGCCACGCTCGCTATGCACGGGGACGCCGGCGGCGCTGAGGGCGTCGATGTCGCGATAGATGGTGCGCAACGACACAGCGCATTCGTCGGCGAGCGACTGGGCGGTGACCCGGCCACGCGCCTGCAATGTCATCAAAATGGAAAGAAGGCGGCTGGCTCTCATGTCGGCAAGTGTAGCCATACCTGACACTCGCTGACAGGTATGGACGCTTACGATAGGTGCGCCCGGCGAAGCCTGCTTGCCGGTTTTCCAACGCGCACTCATTCGGAAGGCTGACACCATGACCTCAGACCGCACGATCACGCTGTTCCATTCGCCGCAATGCCGCTCCGTCAGCGCGCTGACGCTGCTCGAGGAACTCGGCGCGCCGTATCAATTGAACGTGTTGAACATGAAGGCCGGCGAGCAGCGCAAGGCGCCTTTTCTCGCGATCAATCCGCTCGGCAAGGTGCCGGCGATTCTCCACGGCGATGCGTTGGTGACCGAGCAGGTCGCCATCTTCATCTATCTGGCTGATCTCTTTCCCGAAGCGGGCCTCGCGCCCGCGCTCGACGATCCGTCGCGCGGGCCGTATCTGCGGTGGCTCGTGTATTACGCGGCGTGCTACGAACCGGCGCTGGTCGACAAAGCGATGAAGCGCGACCCCGCGCCGCCCTCCACGTCGCCTTATGGCGACTTCGATTCGATGCTCGGGACCGTGACGAGCCGGTTGCAAACGTCGCGCTACCTGCTCGGAGACACGATGTCGGCGGCGGATATCCTGTGGGGCATCGCGTTGCATTGGGGGATGATGTTCAAGCTCGTCCCTGAAACGCCGGTGCTAGTCGAGTACGCCGGTCGCATTTGCTCACGGCCGAGCTTCGTGAAGGTGAGCGAGCGGGATGCGGCGCTGGCGGCCGAGCATGAGGCGGCGGTCAAGCGTGACTGAGGGTGCGGGCCGACCGGTTTGGATTCGCTCCATGCCGCACAGTCAGTCGGCTGTCGCCGGGATTTGAGACAATGGTGCCCGTCGGCGAAGGTATTCCCGCGATAACCGGGTGTAGCCTTGGCCGTTCGCACACATGCCGCCCTTTTGACGAACCAGAGCCGTTTCAGTGATGAACAAGATGGCATTCATTCCCAGCGTCCCCGCAGCGTCGGAGGACGATTTCGAAGTATTGGCGACGTCGAAACTGGCCGGCTACCGGCGTTTCTTCGGCGTATTGAAAGTGGTTCGAACCACCGATGGCCGCGTGCTGTTTCCATTCGACGGGGCACCGGAACTCGGGCCGTATGCAACGAAGCTGGAGGCGATCGCGGCGGCGCAGGTGTATGGCGAACACATCGTGATCAGCGATCTGGCGCGCCCCGAACTGTAGACCGGAAATTTGCTTCAGTTGCCGCGTACATATGCAATCCCTCTATGCCGCCGCAGTCCAACGCGGTGGCATAGAGGCCGGGCGACAAACTGACAGTCAGCCCAAAACAGCTTTACACCTTGGTGCTTTTTTAGTGCTCGCTAGGCCTGATAGCAGGGTCGCTCTCCACCACTTCATGGGTGGCTGACCAGTACGGCTCGCGGTTGTAGTAGCTGTGGGTCGACATGCCCCACTTCGCATCCGCCATGGCAGGCCAGTGATCCTTGTCGAAGCCTGGATCGTCCTTGAGCCGCTGCGCTGCTATGTCGACGTAGAAGCACTTCTGATCCGTATCCAGAGTCAGCGCGTTCCACGGGATCGCGTGCAGGGTCGAACCCATGCCGAGGAAACCTCCCTCCGACAGCACAGCGTAGGCGATACGTCCGCTGCGAACGTCAAGCATGATGTCTGAAATTTTTCCCACGTCTTCGCCATCCGAAGACATCACCTTGTTGCCGTCGAGCGTCGACGCGGCCATGATGTCCGGCCCCGGCCCTTCGCCTATTCCGCCACCGACAATGTCAGCTCCGCCTCGAGTGGCGCTTCGCGGATTGATAGAGCCCATCATTCACCTCCTAGAAAAATGGTGCTCTTTTGTGCCGCAAGCAGCGTGCCCGCGATGGCGAGCGTACGGCGCCCGGACGCCCGTTAGTCGGTGCTAGTCATGGCTTCCGCCACGACCGCCCGCCTCACTCAACCGTAACCGACTTCGCCAGGTTCCGCGGCTTATCCACGTCCGTGCCCCGCGCGCACGCCGTGTGATACGCCAGCAACTGCAGCGGCACCACGTGCAGAATCGGCGACAGCAGGCCATAGTGCTCCGGCATGCGGATCACGTGCAGCCCCTCATCGTTGACGATCTTCGTATCGGCATCGGCGAATACATAAAGCTGACCGCCGCGCGCGCGCACTTCCTGAATATTCGACTTCAGTTTTTCCAGCAGCGCGTCGTTCGGCGCGACTGTCACCACCGGCATCGCTTCAGTGACGAGCGCGAGCGGCCCGTGCTTCAACTCGCCAGCCGGATAAGCCTCGGCGTGAATATAGGAAATCTCCTTGAGCTTCAGCGCACCTTCGAGCGCGATCGGATAGTGCAAGCCGCGCCCGAGGAACAACGCATGCTCCTTGCGCGAAAACTCTTCCGACCACGCGATAATCTGCGGCTCGAGCGCCAGCACGCTGTTCAACGCCGCCGGCAAGTGGCGCAACTGCTTCAGGTATTCCGCTTCCTGCTCCCGGCTCACCTGCCCGCGCAGCTTGGCGAGCGTCACGGCCAGCACGAACAGCGCGACCAGTTGCGTCGTGAATGCCTTCGTCGACGCCACACCGATTTCGCGCCCCGCGTGCGTCAGGAACGACAACGCGGTTTGCCGCACCATCGCGCTCGTGCCGACATTGCAGACGGCCAGCGTGTGCTTATGTCCCAGCGACTGCGCATGCTTGAGCGCCGCCAGCGTATCCGCCGTTTCGCCCGACTGCGAGATCACCACCACCAGCGATTTCGGATTCGGCACCGACTCGCGGTAGCGATACTCGCTGGCGATTTCCACCTGTGTCGGGATCTTTGCGACCGATTCCAGCCAGTACTTCGCCGTCAGCCCCGAGTAATAACTCGTGCCGCAGGCGAGGATCAGCAGGCTGTCGATCGCGGCGAACACCTTGTCGGCGCCCTCGCCGAACAGCGCCGTATCGAATGAATCCGTCTGCGGAATCGTGTCGGTGATCGCTCGCGGCTGCTCGAAAATTTCCTTCTGCATGAAGTGACGATACGGGCCGAGTTCGACCGCGCCGCCATATGCCGCCACCTGACGCACCTCGCGCTGCGCTTCATGGCCGTCGCGATCGGCGATACGCACGCCGTCGAGCGACAGTTCGCAAACGTCGCCTTCCTCGAGGAAGATGAAGCGTTCAGTGCTGCCGGCAAGCGCCAGCGCGTCGGACGCCAGAAAGTTTTCGCCGTTGCCGAGACCCACTACCAGCGGCGAGCCTTGCCGCGCGCCGACCACCGTATGCGGCTGGTCCTTATGCAGCACCGCGATCGCATACGCGCCGTGCAATTGCGTGACGGCTTCGCGCACCGCGGCGAACAGGTCGCCGCGATACAGGCTGTGAACCAGATGCGCGATAACCTCGGTGTCGGTCTGCGAGACGAACGTGTAACCCTTGCCGCGCAACGTTTCGCGCAGCGACTCGTAGTTCTCGATGATGCCGTTGTGTACCAACGCGAGTGCGTCTTTCGAGAAGATCGGATGCGCGTTGTCCGTGACCGGCGCGCCGTGCGTGGCCCAGCGCGTATGCGCGATGCCCGTGATGCCTTCGAGACGGGTTTCGCGCACCTGGTCGTCGAGATCGGCCACGCGCGCGACGCTGCGCGCGCGGCGCGGCCCCTCGCCGCCGAGCACGGCGACGCCGCAGGAATCGTAGCCGCGATATTCGAGGCGACGCAGTCCTTCGATCAGGACCGAAACGATGTTACGTTGCGCAACCGCGCCGACAATGCCACACATGGCTTATTCCTTTTCAGTGCCGTGTTTCAGGGAGCGCGCCTCGCGCGCGCGTCGTACCCATCAGCTCTTCTTTTTGGTCGGGCGTACGTAGCCCGTCTTGCTCGTTTGCGTCTTGTCGTTCAGCACCAGCGTGTCTGCCTCGACATCTTTCCAGACCGTGGTGCCCGCCGCGATCGTCACGCCGCGCTTGATGCGTACCGGGGCGACCAGTTGCGTGTCGGAACCGACGAACACGTCGTCTTCAATGATGGTGCGGAATTTGTTCGCGCCGTCGTAGTTGCACGTGATGGTGCCCGCGCCGATATTCACGCGCGCGCCGATGTCCGCGTCGCCGATATAGGTGAGGTGATTCGCCTTCGAGCCGTGACCAAGCACCGCGTTCTTCACCTCGACGAAATTGCCGACGTGCGATTCGTCGTGCAACGATGCGCCCGGACGCAGGCGAGCATACGGTCCCAGTACGACGTTCGCGCCGACTTCGGCGCCTTCGATATGCGTGAACGCATCGACGCGCGTACCCGCGCCGATGTTCGCATTGCGGATCACGCAGTTGGGCCCGATGGTGACGTTGTCGGCCAGCGTCACGCGGCCTTCGAACACGCAGTTCACGTCGATCGAAACGTCGCGGCCGCATTCGAGCGTGCCGCGCACGTCGAGGCGCGCCGGATCGGCGAGCGTCACGCCCGCAATCAGCAACGCATCGGCCACGTTGTGCTGATGAATCCGTTCGAGTTCGGCAAGCTGCTGCTTGCTGTTCACGCCGAGCGTTTCCCACTCCTGGTCCGGCTGCGTGGTGACGATTTCGAGTCCGGCTTCGATCGCCATCTCGACCGCGTCGGTGAGATAGAACTCGCCTTGCGCATTGTCGTTCTTCAACGCCGCAAGCCAATCACCGAGCCGCTCGGTGGGTGCGACGATGATGCCGGTGTTGATCTCGGCGATCTTCAGTTGTTCGGGCGTGGCGTCTTTCTGCTCGACGATGCGCGACACCTTGCCGTGCTGATCGCGCACGATGCGGCCGTAGCCGCTGGGGTCTTCGAGCGTGACAGTGAGCACGCCATAGCCGCCCTGCCCCGCGCGCTCGGTGAGCCCCTGCAAGGTGCTGGCGCGCGTGAGCGGCACGTCGCCGTATAGCACCAGCGTGGGCGCGGACGCATCGAGCAGCGGCAACGCCTGCTGCACCGCGTGGCCTGTGCCGAGTTGCTGCTCCTGTACGGCGAACTGGACGTCCGGCGCCGCGACCGCTTCGCGCACGGCTTCGGCGCCGTGGCCGATCACCACGACGAGACGCGTGGGCTTCAACGCGCGGGCGGTGTCGATGACATGAGCGAGGAGCGGCCGGCCGGCCAGGGGATGGAGCACCTTGGGAAGCGCGGACCGCATGCGCTTGCCGGTGCCTGCCGCCAAAATCACGATGTTCATGGCGTCGGCGAATAGACGAGTTTGGAGCCGACGATTCTATCACGCAGCCCTTGACGACAAAGGCCGCCAACGCGGCCTTACGACATGCTCGACTGCGACGCAAACGCCCGGCGTGCGGGCGTTTCCGTTAAAGATCGTCAAACTGGACGATCGAGATCGATTTCGATGCGCCGAGTGTCGGGCCCTCGCCGGTATCGGTCGAGCACGGCTCTTCGTCGAAAGCGATGTCGCCTTGCGGATCGGCCTCGCCGGTTGCGCGCAGCCCGGCGAACGGGAACAGCTTGTGATCCATCAGATGCGACGGCACGATGTTCGACAACGCGTTGAACATGTTCTCGATGCGGCCAGGAAAGCGCTTCTCCCAATCGCGGATCAGCGCCTTCATTTCCGCGCGCTTCAGGTTCGGCTGGCTGCCGCACAGATTGCACGGAATGATCGGGAATTCGCGCAGCTCCGCGTACTTCTCCAGATCGGTTTCCTTCACGTAGGCCAGCGGCCGGATCACGATGTTCTTGCCGTCGTCCGATTGCAGCTTGGGCGGCATGCCTTTCAGCTTGCCGCCGTAGAACATGTTCAGCAGCAGCGTTTGCAGGATGTCGTCACGATGATGGCCGAGCGCGATCTTGGTCGCGCCGAGTTCGCCCGCGACGCGGTACAGAATGCCGCGGCGCAAGCGCGAACACAGCGAGCAGGTGGTTTTGCCCTCCGGCACCAGCCGCTTGACGATGCTGTACGTGTCCTGGTTCTCGATGTGAAACGGAATGTCGAGCTGCTTCAGGTATTCCGGCAGCACATGCTCCGGAAAGCCCGGCTGCTTCTGGTCGAGGTTCACCGCGACGATGTCGAAGTTGATCGGTGCGCGCTCGCGCAGCCGCATCAGGATCTCCAGCATCGCGTAGCTATCCTTGCCGCCGGACAGGCAGACCATCACCTTGTCGCCGTCCTCGATCATGTTGAAGTCGCCGATCGCCTCGCCGACCTGGCGCGCGAGACGCTTGAACAGCTTGTTGTTCTCGTACGCTTCTTTCTGCTCGCGGCGCGTGAGCGGCGACTTGGGCTTCGCCGCCTTTGCGCCGAGCGCGGCGGCTTGCGTGGACTCGGTGGCTTGCGTGGCTTCGGCTGGCGCGGCGCCGTTCAGGATTTCCGGAGCATTCATGGCTCAATCCTCTTTGATGCGAAAGACTTCGACACCCACCGCGTCGCAGTCGGGATAAACGTCGGGCTTTTCGGTCGACACGCACGCCGCGCGCACCTGCGGATGCTCGAGCATGGTCTTGACGAGATCGTCGCAGAGCGTTTCCTGCAGATGGATATGACCTTGCTCGACACGCCGCGCGATGGTGGAGCGCATGAAATCGTAGTCGACGACTTCGTGCAGCTTGTCCTGCACCGGCGTGGACAGCGCGAGCGGTACGAACAGTTCGACGTTGATCACGACGCGCTGTTCGCCGCGCTTTTCGAAGTCGTGCACGCCGATGTTGATGTGCACTTCGTAATTGCGCAGAAAGAGCCGGCGGCAATCGGCGAGCCGGGGATGCGAAAGAGCGGCAAACATGTTCGTTCCAGTCGAAAAAAGCGTGCGGAGCACGCAAGGGGGCGCTTCACGGCGCGGCGGCCGCCACGATCGAGGCGGGCCGCGCGCCTCAGGCGCCCGTCAAAAACATTACGTCGCGCGGCAGCGGCACGAGATGCTGCCCGCCGTCGACCACCAGCGTCGTTCCGGTGACGCCCGCTGCGTCCGCGAGATACAACGCGGCGGCGACGATATCCTCCGGCCGCGACGCACGGCCCAAGGGCGTGACCCGGTGGGCGGCTTCAAAACCCTCCGGCGTTTGATCGGCGGCTTGCATCGTGAGGCCGGGCGCGAGCCCGACCACCCGTACTTTCGGCGCCAACGCCTGCGCCAGGGCCACCGTGGCTGTCTGCAACGCCGCCTTCGAGAGCGTGTACGACAGGTAATCCGGATTCATGTTGTACAGCTTCTGATCCAGCACGTTGATCACCACGCCGCGCTGGCTTTCGTCGGTGCGCGCAGCCTCCGGCGTCGCCTCGAACAGCATGCGCGCGAGCACCAGCGGCGCGCCGAGATTCATTGCGGTGAGCCTGAGCAGCAGTTCGTAACCGACGTTCTGCGCCGTGTCTTCCTCGAAGCGCGACGCGTTGTTGATAATGCATGCCGGCCGGCCCAGCACGGCGATACAGTCCGGCAACAGCCGCTCGACCTGCGCTTCGTCGCCCAATTCCGCATGCAAGGCGACCGCCCGACGGCCCGTCGCCACGATTTCCGCGACCAGTTCCCGCGCGTCCTTTTGCGAGGCGCCGTAGTGGACCGCCACGTCCCAGCCACGCGCTGCGAAGCCGAGCGCGAGCGCCCGGCCGATGCGGCGGGCCGCGCCGGTAATCAGCACGACGCGCGGCGTTTCAGGCGCGCGGGGGGCGGCGGTATCCAGAGGGGCGGTCATTTACAATGCGGGGATGAATCCGAAAGCTCACCAACCCGATAGTTTACCTGCTCCCGGCCCGAGCGCGCTGGCGCAGTCGGAAGCGCTGCTCGCGCGAATCCGCGCGGAGCTCGAAGCCGCTGGCGGCTGGCTGCCGTTCGACCGCTATATGGAACTCGCGCTGTATGCGCCCGGGCTCGGCTATTACAGCGGCGGCGCCCGTAAATTCGGGCTGCGCGGTGACGACGGCAGCGACTTCGTCACCGCGCCCGAACTGTCGCCGCTCTTCGCCGCGACGCTGGCGCGCCCGCTCGCCGAAGCCTTGCAGGCAAGCGGCACGCGCGAGGTGATGGAATTCGGCGCCGGCACTGGCAAACTGGCTGCCGGCTTGCTCAACGCGTTGGACGCGCTGGGCACGCCATTCGAGCGCTATTCGATCGTGGATTTATCGGGTGAATTGCGCGAGCGCCAACGCGAGACGATCGCGGCCGCCGCACCGGCGCTGGCCGCGAAGGTTCGCTGGCTCGATGCGTTGCCGGAGCGATTCGAAGGCGTGGTGATCGGCAACGAGGTGCTGGATGCGATGCCCGTGCGACTCTTCGCATCTGGCGGCGGCGCCTGGTCCGAGCGCGGCGTGGTGTGGCGCGATCAGACGTTGGCGTTCGACGATCGTCCGGTGTCGGCGGCTGCGGACATTGCGCTGCTGTCGGAAATCGAAACGGCCGGCGACGATTACGTGACCGAAACGCACGACGCCGCCCGCGCCTTCACGCGAACCATTTGCACGATGCTCGCGCGTGGCGCGGCCTTCTTTATCGACTATGGTTTTCCGCGTCACGAGTACTACCATGCGCAGCGCGCGCAGGGCACGCTGATGTGTCATTACCGGCACCGCGCGCATGGCGATCCGTTCGTTTATCCGGGCTTGCAGGACATGACCGCGCACGTGGAATTTACCGGCATCGCCGAAGCCGGTATCGACGCGGGCGCGGAACTGCTCGGCTTTACGTCGCAAGCGCGGTTCTTGCTGAATGCGGGGATCACCGAGGCGTTATCGGAGATCGATCCTGCGGATACGGCGAGGTTTTTGCCTGCGGCGAATGCGGTGCAGAAGCTGTTATCCGAGGCCGAGATGGGCGAACTGTTCAAGGTGATCGCGTTTTCGCGCGGACTGGATGACACGCTGCGGGCCTTTTCCAGTGGCGACCGTTCGCATACGCTGTGATTCATACCCTGTGATTTTTTGCGTTAGGGATTCGCGATGATCCGCTGGTTGTTGACCACCTTCATTGCCGTCGCGGTGTTGTCGGCCTGCTGGCCGTGGCTCAGGAAAATCGGCATTGGGCGGATGCCCGGTGACGTCACATTGCGGATCTTTGGGCGGGAGTATCCGTTTCCGTTTATGTCGACGCTTGTTTTGTCTGTTGTTTTGTCGATTATTGCTCGGGTTTTGTAGGGCTTGGGCGTGTGGGGCTTTGTGGCTGTTTGGCTGCGGGCTTGGCCTTTCCTTGCTTTGTTAGTGGTCTATTGGCGTTGCCCCTGTGCGGGGCGGCACCTACTTTCTTTGCCGCCGCAAAGAAAGTAGGCAAAGAAAGCGGCTCACACCGCCAGCTTTGAAGCGGGTCTCCTGGCTTGGAGG
>Ga0207713_1000391_pt1 | contig 47536 bp, 69 predicted proteins | sample KBSS64metaG_FD_184404 | JGI IMG/M metagenome (GOLD analysis project Ga0207713, IMG submission 184404) | Switchgrass rhizosphere microbial communities from Kellogg Biological Station, Michigan, USA - KBS S6-4 metaG (SPAdes) (version 2) | ecosystem: Host-associated > Plants > Roots > Rhizosphere >...
CACCAGCACCAGCACCAGCACCAGCACCAGCACCAGCACCAGCACCAGCACCAGCACCAGCACCAGCACCAGCACCAGCACCAGCACCAGCACCAGCACCAGCACCTGCCGCCCCGGTAGCGCCGGCCCATGACCTGGTTGCCGCTGGTCCTATCCTGACGCCGAAAGCTGCCGCTGAGCAACCCGGTGTGACGTATGCTGCGTTCCTGGCTGCGGGCTGGACCGAACAGAACCTGCGCGACTCCGGTTACATCGCGTAACTCAACCCACTGTCACAGCGGCTCCGCCCGGTACACGTCGGCCGGGGCCGTTTTAATTTGGAGCAGGAATATGCCGCCGATTCGGTATTTTGTGAACCCACGCACCCGGATGTGCCAAATGCTCTCCGGCCCACCCGACGGCGCCGACAATCTCGCAAATATTAAACAGGCTCTCAAGGATGGTTTCATTGAGGTCGTCGACTCCGATGAACTGGACGCCTTCCGCGAAGTTACTCGTGAAGCCAAGGCCCGTGGGTGGAACCCTGATCGCATGCGCTACGACACGTGGCTGCGCAAGCAGGGCGGTGCTCAGTGATCGCCGCACCGCCGCCACCTCGCGCATCTGCCCCGCTGCCGCCCCTGAACCTTTTGCGCGCCGGGCAGCACCTGCCGGTTGCGTGGGGGTATTCCACGGTGCTGCCCGACATGGACTTCGAGACGTTCAGCGCCGCCGGGTTCGAGTGGGACGAGCTGTCGCAGAAGTTCAAGCCGCCGCTCGGTGCTACGAAAAAGGGGCTGCCCGCCATCGGCGCAGCCAAGTATGCCGATGACCCCACCACCGAGGTTCTTTGTCTTGCGTACGACCTGAAGGACGGCACCGGCCGGCGCATGTGGGTGCCGGGTATGCCGCTACCCTTGGATCTGATCCAGCATCTGGCCCAGTTCGACGCCAGTGCGCCGGCCAGTTACCAGCAGGCCGGTTTGATCGAAACGCACAACAGCATGTTCGAATTCCGCATCTGGACCCGCGTACTGTACGAGCGCTGGGGCTGGCCGGAAATCGACCTGCGACAGATGCGCTGCAGCATGGCCAAGGCCCGCGCATACAGCCTCCCCGGGGCACTGGGCAACCTCGCCGAAGTGCTGCGCGTGCCGATCGGCAAAGACAAAGACGGCAAGAAACAGCTCGAGCGTTTCAGCTGGCCGCGTAACCCGACCAAGACTGATCGCCGCACGCGGATCACTTGCGCGGAAGACCCTGAGAACGCACAGAAGCTGTACAGCTACTGCGACCAGGACATCGTGGCCGAGGCCGGCGCAAGTGCGCGTATGCCTGACCTGATCCCGCAAGAGCTGGACTACTGGTTGGCGGATCAGGCTTGCAACTGGCGCGGCGTAGGGGTTGACCTGGAGTCGGTGAACGCTTGTATCAGCGTGCTTGACCAGGCGCACCGTAAGTACAACGCCGAGCTGTACCAGATCACCGGCGGCACGGTGGCTCGCGCGTCCGAGATTTCCAAGCTGCAAGAGTGGGTAGCGGATTGCACCGGCTACCGGATGAAATCGGGCGATAGTGAAGCGATCGAGGAGGCAATTCAGACGCTGTACAAACGAATCGATGACGGCGGCCACGATGGTGGGGATATCGCCGATTACGGGCCTGTGATCCGCGCACTGGAAATCCGTAACCTGATCGGCTCCGCTGCCGTGAAGAAAGTCTACGCCATGGCCCGGATGGCTACCCGCGACAACCGGCTGTGCGATCTGTTCATTTACCACGGGGCGCGCACTGGGCGCGACACGCACGCCGATGTGCAACCTGGCAACCTGCCGAAGTCCGGACCAAATATCCGTTGGTGCGAGAACGCCGGCTGCGGTAAGCCCTACGCTCATGCGGCCCACGGCTGCCCGTGGTGCGGTGCTGACTCTGCGTTCAGCACGGAGCGCAGTCCGGAAGGCGAAAAGGGTTGGACATGGGAAGCCGTCGAGGACGCCCTAGCGATCATGCGTTTCGGCAACCTTGAACTGGTCGAATACTTCTTCGGCGACGCGGTGCTGACGATATCCGGTTGCGTCCGATCGCTGCTTGTGGCCGGCCCGGGCAAGGAGCTGCTGTGCTCCGACTACAGCGCGATCGAGGCTGTGGTATTGGCTGTGCTCGCCGGTGAACAATGGCGCATCGACGCCTTCCATCGCGGAGAATCAATCTACTACCACGGTGCCGCTGGCGTTACTGGCAAAACATACGAGTGGTACGAGGCGTACCGCAAGGAGCACGGCACCCACCACCCCGACCGGAACAAGATCGGTAAAGTGGCAGAGCTCGCCCTTGGGTTCATGGGCTGGATCGGCGCCTGGCGCAACTTCGACAAGACGGACAACTTCACCGACGACGAAGTGAAAGCCCTGATCATTAAGTGGCAAGAAGCGTCGCCGATGCTCAAGGAGTGCGCCGGCGGCCAGACGCGCGGCAAACCGTGGAAGCCTGACCGTTTCGAAAACTTCGGCTACGAGGGCATGTTCCTCAACGCGATCCAGTACCCGGGCGAAATCTTTGAGTATCGCGGGATCAAGTTCCAGGTGCTCGACAACACGATGTTCGTCACGCTGCTGAGTGGCCGCCGCCTGACCTACCACTCGCCACGCGCGGATCGCACGGAGCGTTTCCAAGGTGTGCAAACGTGGTCGCTGTCGTACATGACGTGGAACAGCAACCCGGCAATGGGGGCATTGGGCTGGAACCGCATGGACACCTACGCTGGCCGCCTGGTGGAAAACATTGTCCAGGCCACGGCCCGCGACCTGATGTCTGCCGCCGTGGTGCGCTTGGAGCGCGCAGGCTACCCTGTGGTGATGCGCGTACACGACGAAATCGTGTCCGAGGTGCCAGAGGGCTACGGCAGCGAAGCGGAGTTTGAGGCGCTCATGGCCCAGTTGCCCGAGTGGGCGGCAGGCTGGCCCGTGCGGTGCGGCGGGACGTACCGGGCCAAACGCTACAAGAAATGACCGTTTGTCGGATGCAGAGTTGACACGGATGTCACCTTGGCTGATACTTAGCACACCAACACACGGAGCAAGACGAGATGAAAATTACTAAATACGGAACAGTTACTATTTCCGAAGAAGGCGTCCGCATAACCGGCTTCGAATTTAATGCAGAGGGCGAGGCACTGACTCTTGAAGATTTTGCGGTAGCCGCTTGCTGGTGGGCGGTTGATCGAGTTTCTAACGAACTAGATGATGTAGAAGTAATCGTTGGGGAAGGCAACACGTGGAACGGCTCCCCTCTTATACCCACTCCAAAACTGAACGTCTGATCAACCCCGCCCGCCCTAAGCCCGCACATGGCGGGCTTTGCCAGTACCAACACACGGAGCATCGCACCATGAAAACGACTGTTCTCAACACCCGCGCTTGGCGCCCAGGCACCTGGATCACCGTAAGCGGCATTGTCCTCTGCCCACAGCACGTGAAAGCGGTGTGCACCGTGGCGCAGAATCAGGCCGTCGACGCCACCACCGAAATCATCAAACGGATCATGCAGCCATGATGATCACCCGCGCACAGGCTGAAGCATTGCTGACATTGGCCGAGTCGTTGGAAGCATGCGAGCGGTTGAACGTTCGCCTCGATATCCGTAACCAGGCGGTCGACTTGCAATGCGCAGACGGGTTCCGCGCCCACGTCGTCGCGGGGTTGACTTCCCGCGACATCCGTACGGCCGTCGCCGACCTGATACCAAAGCACACTGGCTCGTGACACTGCCCGGGCGCCCATCGTTCTCGATGGTGGGCGCACCGATGTCGCGGGCCGAAGCAATCGAACACGTACGCGGCATCTGGCCGCAGGGAGTTGTAGAGTGATCACCGATAAAACACTCGACGAAGCACTGGTCGAGCTACTGCGCACGAAACGCGCATTGGAGGCGTTGAGGGCTGCGCGCAAAGCCGCACTGGAACGCGGTCACGTCGGTTGCACGAACGTACAGGGCGTATGGGCCTATTTCGCCCAGCGTCGCGAACACGCAGCCGCCAAGCGCGCCACGCTGGACCTGACGCGCAAGCTGGCTCAACTGAGGGCGGGCGTTTGATGGCCATCTTTTTAGTTTGGGTTACGTGCATCCTAATAGGGGGGATCTACCTTGGCGGATTTATTGCCCTAATCTGGTTTATCTGGAAAGCATGAACGCCTACCCCTGCCGCTGCCGCCGCTGCGGCGCCCGGCGCACCCTGGCGCGTGAGCCGCATTTGATGCGCAACACCTGCAGGTGCCCGGAGTGCCGCAAGCTGCGGGAGCAGGGCCGGGAAGCGCCATTGCACTGCGACTGCGGCGGAACGTACCGGGTCGACTGGTACAGACGTGGCAAGGAACACAAACGCGCGGCGTGCTACTGCTCAGGTTTCCCTTGGGAAATCGACGGCGCACCGCACCGCAAAGGCAGTTTCAGCGAAGCGAATCACTGGTACTGTCACCACATGAAAGGACATTGAAAATGTTGAAGCTTTTGCTTGTTGCTGGTCTCTGTTCGGACAACGCGTGCACCTACCTCGACGTGACAAAACACATGCAAGTGACGTCGGACGCGAGCTGCTACGAGATTGCCCTGATCGCCAATCAGCATAACGTCGATACCGGCCAAACCCCGCGTTACGATTGTGTGACGCAAGAACGGTTTTTGGTACTCATGGGCGAGAATCCGGTCCCGACGGACGAACCTGTAGAGCGGCGGAGGGCAATGTGAGGGCGTCGTAACTGGCCTCACACGCAAGTCCCGCTATTCGAGATTGGTCAAACGCTGCGCTGACTTCTCCGAGTCGGCTTTGACAGCTGCCGTACAGGTCGGAGAGCACCAGTGCGGCGCGGGTTGCTGACGCGCTGCTGGTGCCAGTTGGGGCACTCGCACCGGTTCCACTGAGGCGGGCTTGCAACTTGGCGAGCTCACCGCGCAGCCGGTCAGTAGCAGCACGCTCACCAGCAGCGTCGGTACGAGCAGTTTCCAGGGCTTGAGTGGCATCGCGTTGCACCTTTTCGGCTTGCTGTTGCAGAACTTGTTCTTTTGCGCGGGCTGATGCTTCGGCCGCAGCTTGAGCTGTCGCATCATCGGTGTTGCGCTGCGCCCACTTGGCCGCCCAGTCGTTATCCGTGACTGTCACGCCGTGTTGATACGCCCACCAATGTGACAGACTCAACAGCGTAGCCACTGCTACTGCGGGCCACCATCGACTAAGCCAAGCCATACGCCACCATCGCATCACGGTATGATTTCGACCACTTGGCCCGAAGTTCTTCAGGCTGCCGCTTGAAGGCGCCAGGGCGCCAGGTGCGCAGGTATAGATCCCACGCGCCTTGCTCGTCACCGGTCACCGGCAAACGACCCGGGTCGGTGTAGTAGAGCAACCGTGCAAACGCTGCGGCAAGTACCGGGTCGTGCTGCAGGGCTTCGTACACGGACAATCGGGATGCAGCTACACCGCGAGCACGACATACGGCCGTTACGGCAGTGCGGATCGTCGGCGAGTCAAATTCCAATACGCCACGTACGCCGCCACCGGATTCCATTTGGTAATCGCCCACAGCGGGGCCGCCAACTTGTTTTGGCAGGCGCTTTGGGTTTTCTTGGCGGGAGGTTGCGTAAAGCAGCACTTTGGCTTGCGCGGTGCGCATGTTGGAGGGGAGTAGTTCAAGTCCGGCGTCAATGTCCAGCTGCAATGGGTTCATGCGTGGGCTCTTTTAGGGACGATTTTTGCGAGGTTACCACGGCACAAGACCACAATGCCAAACACCGCCCCCCAGCCGCCCGCGTTCAGCCATTGACCGCCAAGGGTTTTCGGCTCAATTGCACCGCTCCACAGCGCCACGCCGAGCCCTGCATTGGACATGGCCAGGAGTGCCGCAAGGGCTGAGACGAAAAAACGATAGCGGGCACCACGGGGGTGGTAGGAGAGCAGCAAGGCAGCGATCCCCAAGTGAAAGAAGATGCGGATGCCGGTTAGTAGGCTGTCAAACTCCATCGCTGTCGCTCCGCCGCTTGAAGAGTGGGATGCGATCAAGAATAGATTCGAGCCAAGCTGGCAGGGGGCCACTCTTGTCGATCACGTAATAGAAGGCTGTAAATAGGACAGCGGACAGCGCGGAAAGTGCCACCGCGACCAGCATGGCTTTTTCGTTCCAGGGTTCGCCCGGCACTCGGCCATAGAAAAACACGGCACCCGCGTAACCGGTGCCGAACGAGAAAGGAATCAGTTTGAGCCGTTGCCAGCCAGCGGTCGCCATGGGCGCGAACAGGAGGAAGCAGCATCCTACTGCCGCACCCGTAGCAGCCCACGGGTGTACTGCCATGGCGACCATGCAGAACAGGGCGGTGGCTTCTCGGGTACACTGGTCGAGCATGTCGGCGCCCCTAAAGGTCAGTAACAGATGCTCGACAGTGTACCATAGGGTTAAACCGTTACTGTATTGCCTGTGCCATTATCGTCAACGCCCGGTCCCTGAACGCCTGCAACGAATCGAGTATTCAGCGCTGCGCGGTTGGCACTGGTTCCCGGCGCGAGCAAGATGCCAGTCGCACAACCTTCAAAATTGTTACCGATAATCTTGTTCTGCAAGGCCCCGGCACTGAAAGAAAAACCATCTGCTGTAGTGTTGCCTGTTGAAATGCAAATGTTGTTCGAGTAATTACCGGAATTGCAGGCAGCAAAGTTAGCAAACGAAACAGATGCGGCGTCAGTCAAATACAGCAAATTATCGACAATACTGTTTTGCGCGGCGTTGTTCATACTGAAGCAGGTGGCCACGGCGTTAACGTGGTTGCCGCGAAACCTGAGATTGAGGAAACTTGCAGTGGCCTGATTTACTCCACGATAGACTTTCACAGCCGTCGAGTTCGTGACGCTCACGCCCTCGCTATAACCGGTGATCGCCAACCAGTTGATGCAGAAATTGCCGTGAACACTGTCGATTACAAAGTCTGTGCAGTTGTCGCCCAGTTCTATAAACGACGCAGTCGTCAGCCAGTCGTTCGCTTTACCAGTGAACCAGACATTTCGAATAACGCCGTTCCATGCATTATTGAAATACATCCCTGCAGCCCAATACGGCAGGGATGCACCGGTAAGATTAGAATGCAAATCAAGATTGCAAATATCTACAGTCTTGCCGCTCCAACTGGCGAATGTCGGGTAAACCACACGAAGGGGCCGACCGCTTGCGACGGAAGTGTTGTTTGGGATAATTGCGAAATCTGAAAGGGTGACGTTTTGCTGAATGTCATTTGGCAGAATCGACAAAGCCCAGTCTGAACCGTTGTAGCGGATTTGCGACAAACCCTTGCCCGCGCCACGCAAAGTTACTGGGCGGCCCGAACAAGTAACCCCGGCGCCGTCAATGTTGGTCACGCCGGCAGGCAGGTACAGCTCAGGGTAGCCGTACGCATCCACTGCGGCCATTGCAGCGTTGAAACGATCGGTACACATTGCCGAGGACACGCCAACCCCTGCGCATGCCAAGCTCACTTTACCGGTGTGCATCAATTTCCACCGTCCTCCGTCGTTGGCGACTACGGTAAGGAAGTCGTCGCCTGTCGAAGTCAGATCAGACTCGTCGAGACGATACTGTGCAGCCCCACCATCACCAAGTGAACCCCAGCACAAAGTGTTGGCGAGCTTGGTGCCAGTCTTCGGCAGAAGCTTCAGCGCTGCAAGGTTCGTGACATACCGGATCGCGCCGAAGACAACAGCGGCACCCTTGGCAGGGTCTGTACTGGCCAGGTCAGAACGCAGAACGTTGTCGCCAATGGGAGTAAAAAGCGCCTGCTCCGTAGCCCACACACCCGTGGTCACATACGGCAGAGATAACGTCGGCCCTGCGCGGTAATAGTTGCCGTCTTTGAGAAAAACCTGATTCGGTAAAGTAATCGTGATGCCGGCCTGGTAAACCAGTGGATTGGTGTACTGATAGCCCGAATTGATAAGAAACTGCGCGAAGGCGACTTCCATGCCCGAGATGGTTTCTCGGCGTTTCCCCAGCCGGTCAACAAAAGATGGCGAGGGGGACAAGGAGAAGTCATCAAAATTCGACGCGTTATCGCACAAGTCCTTTGGGGCCGTGCTGCCGATAGGGTTTAAAGTGTTGTAAGTGTTAGTCATGTCACATTTTCCCTTCAAGCAAAGTCAGACGGTAGTTGAACCCTGCTGCGATAAAAGCGTTCAGCTCGTCCATTCGAAAACCGTATCGGTCCCCGTCTTCAAATTCGTCATAACAAATAAAACCGTATCCAAATGGGTCAAGCCCATTGCGTTGCATGCAATCTATAGCACTTTGAACCGTCATGCCTACATGGTCACGCGCCGCATCAGCCTTTGACTCGACGGCGCTCAGCCATTTATACATCCCGATCATCTTGCCGAGTTCTACTGCCGCCGCAAGCTCGGATTCGGTCAGCTCTCGGACAGGCGTCTTAAGCCGTCCATCAGAAGTATTGATAGTTCCGGTAACGGCGTAAACCGTAGCCCACCGTAAGGATGCGGTACCGAGGTTTGAGCCTCCGTCAGTTACGGGGGTAGCGCCCAGCATAGCTTGCGACGCGGACCACGAATTCGCAGTATTCAGCAAGGGTACGTTGTTCCCACTGGTCCCGATAGTCGCGACCGCAGCGGTTCCAAGGCCAAGGTTCGTGCGCGCAGCACTCGCAGTAGTTGCGCCAGTACCGCCGTTAGCAAGCCCAACGGTGCTGGACCCGAGAATCGCACTCAGCGCCGCGCTTTGAGTGGTTGCCCCGGTTCCACCATTGGCAAAACCGATAGCCGAAGAGCCGAGAATCGCACTCAGCGCCGCGCTTTGAGTGGTTGCCCCGGTTCCACCATTGGCGATGGGTGTCGCGATACTGCCGCCGGTGGCGCGACCTTTAGCGTCAACCGTCACGGCGCCATAGGTGCCCGCAGTAACGCCAGTATTCGCCAAGGTGAGCGCCGCAGTGACGTTCGCCGAACCATTGAAGGTTACAGACCAGGTAGCGTCACCGCTGGCTGCAATAGTTCGCGGCGTCGTCAGAGTGGCAGCGCTCCCAGTGATATTGTCAGCAGCACCCACTGCGCCGATGGCCGCACGAAATGCGGGGCCATCGGCCACATTGCTGATGCTGCGCACGTAAGCACCGAGGTCGTAGGTGCTGATCGCAACCGGACTGGTGGCGCTGAAATACAGCCCTTTATTCACGCCGGCTACGGCTGCAGCTAATGCAGACACGTTAGGTGCAATCAAAGCCTGCGCGTCTCGCTCCATTTGTGCCCATGTTTTGCGAAGTTCGCCCAGTCGGTCAGGCACCGATGCGGCGTCGCTCATCAGGAGCAAATCAAAGTTTGTTGCATTGTCGTCAAGGTCGCGGGGGTCAGTAGACGGCACCGCATTGCGAGTATTGTAGTTGCTCATGGGTTCGGCCAATCCTGGTTAACGGCGGTATCCATCGCCTCGATGTAAATTTGCCATTCGTTCAAGGGCAGCTCGCGATTGACTGCAATGTCAAAAATTGAAGAATCCAAAATAAATTCCGGGAAGTCGCCCCAGCCTGGGGCTAACGCAATACGGTCTCGTACTTCAAGCTCCGCGGAATAGCTCCAAAGCTCGGGCCCTACCCTTGAAGGGCCGCTGTACACCCCGGTGAAACGACACAAATACGAATCGTAGCCTAGGGGGTGATCCAAGGGACATTCAAACCAAAGAGACCCGTCTATTAGAACGTCTCTCCACCACGCTTCGAATGCTTGCCCCTGTGAGTCATTGAACAGCCAGGTAACGTTGACGCCCTCCGGCACACTCGTAAAACGTCTACGTTGACGTGCCCGACCACTAACCAGCTCGGATCGCATCAAAGGGGACTGAAGCTGGTATTTGCGGCCGGAATGCAAGCCGCGCGGTAGTCCGTCTGGATACACTGGATTCATGGCGCTATCGCATCGTCAGAAAGGTAAACGCGTTCATCATACCCGACTGCTTCGACTGCTGCGCTGGAATTTGAATGCGGCGTTACGGATGTGATCAACACTCGGTAAGTCCAGGATACGACAGGGCCGAAAAACGCGTGGGTAGGTTCCAGATTCCCCGACCAAGCACCTAACGGATCAAAGTCCGGTGTGGGGATCGAGAGTGTAAACTCATCAACCCGAGTCGCCGTGTAGGGCCCTGACATTGTGCCGTCCGGGCGGCGCAGACCGAGAACGTATACACCTGGTTCGGACCAGTCAAAGGGCTCCGAAACGGAAAGGGTCATCGTGCCGACGTCTTTTGACCATTCCAGTACCAGGGCAGACTGCCCGTAACCGGGTACGTCTGAGGTGACCGCACAATACGCCAAATAGCGGCTATTCATCGCGTCACTGGGCGTGGAGAAACTGAACGTGTCCCTGCGGTATTCGTGAATGCGTCGCCGCCGCATGCCGTACTGATACGCCTTGTTTCGTTCCGTAATACCGGGGGCGGTGATTTTCTCGACGCGACGACCTGGGTTCGGGTCAGACGGCAGCCGACACAGAACCACTTCCTCGGTCCACGTCGAAGAATCCTGGTATGTGACTTCAACCCCATCAAAATCGTTATCCGATTTCAAGTTGGTATCCGTTGACAGTTCTTCGTCCATGTTCTGCGCGCTATACCCTTGCTCAAGCACTGAACGCGGCTCGTCCCGGACAGGGCGTAGAATACCGCGATCCTGCGTCAGCTCCGAAAACCCGCAAGCCAGCACTTCATTGAGCACGTCTTTCATAGTGCGCTCATCAGTAATAGCCATATCGAAATGGTCGGCCCGAGCGGCCCACACACCATCGTTCAGCCGGTCAAACTCGGCCAGATCAAGATCCGCATCTGTCAGCCCTACACTTTTTGCGATATAGAGGGCAGCAGGTGCGATTGCGCGAGTAGGTTGCTGCGGCTGCCACACTCCGCCTGAGCGAATCGGAAGCAGTCGTGTTCCAATAACGTTAATCTGGCTTTCGGATTGAGCTGAGATGCGGTCCGAAATTTGCACGCGACCGGTGATCACAGTGCACCCGGGGTACGCAATCGGCGCTTGTAGGTTGCACTTGAGATTCAACCACTGGATGGTGTCTCGGAGTTCAACATTCTCAATCAAAGGCGCCGTCTTGCGCATGCGGAACTCAGGGCGCATTGCATACGGCAGCGATATTGTTTGCGTGTCTCCGATCTGATCAAGTGTGTTGTCAGTGAGCGAACGGCTCAAACTGGTCCACGCGCCGCCGATCGCCATATCTCGGTATTGGACTTCGTAGGAAACCGTGACGAAATAGAAATCGCCTTTGGCCCCCACGCCGACCAGGCCTTCCGGAAAAAATACGTCCCACTGTACCAAAGAGGTAACTTCGCCGGCAGGGCATGCCGGAAACGGCCCGCGCCATCCGCCCTCTAGGCTCGCACTGTCAAGAGAAATGCTGGCACTACTTGTCGTCAAGTTATCGAAGCCCGGGAAACTGCTGTCCGGAGAGCCTGACGAGTCCAAGCGTTGCACCGTCATTGAGGACGGGCTGATCGCCAGGATCTTGAACCGGAGGCCCAAAGGCCCGATAGCCGCCAATCCGGTGCCTGTTACTAAACCATTAGCGGGTGCGCCGCCGGCAAAGTCGAGCTTGAGGTTGGTCCCGTCCCAGCTGTTGATAACGTAGCTGCCCGCGTTCGTGCCCGCAATCTCAACAGACTGGCCGACTACCGGCGCAAGCATGCCGAGCGGCCCTGTGATGACGTCTCGTGCCGCACCGCCTCCGTCAGTAACGGTGTAGGTGTAAGGCACGACCATCCGCACGGTGAGCCCAACAGTCCAATCCGTAGGAAAAGATCCGGCCCCCGACGGGATCGTTACGACGTACCCGTTAAAATTTACAGAGGACGCTATCAGATTTGGGGTTAGGGAAGTTGAGGCGGTCAGTTCCAGTCCAGCGGACCCGGTAGAGCTTGCCCCGACTTCAGTCGCGGTATGCCACCAACCAGCCGACTGATCGGCGCCAATGTATGCGCCGGGGGCATATATCTGGTATTCCGCTTCGGCGCCGAGCGCTAGCAACGCGGTTTCTCCGATCCGTACATCGAGTGCATTGATCTGGAAAGCACCAACGCCGATGTTCATCAAGAAGCGAACTTGCTGCGTCCGTTTGTCGGAAAAATATTTGTGCGGGGGAACCAGGTAATCAGGATAAATTTTCTGGCGTCCGAATGACTCGCGGACCGGTTCACCCAGCTTTACTTTGTTGCCCCGGACGCTGCCCTGAGACAGGCTATCTCCTTGGCCAGGGGCATTAGGTGTACCCGGCAACTTCGGCATGAGCATACCGAGCACCGCTTTGGCCCCGAGGAACAAAGCCGCAGTAATGGAAAATGGGTCAGTCCCCTGCGGCATTGCACGAACTTCAAGACGATCGCGCGGACGAAAGAACGTGGTTGGCCACTCCTCGGAGGGGATCAGCTCGTCGTCAAGCTTGATCAACGCCGGCATGTAATCGCCGGGTTTATACCCGCCCGTCTTGGCGCAGTAGAAGTCAAGCCATTCCGCAATACTCATTCGCCGATCAGTGGTCAGCGTATCGCAAGGGCCGCCATCAAGAAGATTCGGGAATACTTCGATCACGATAAAAGGTCACCTGGTAGTAGGTTTGCAGGAACCGGTCCAGATACATCCACCTGACCCCGCTGCCCGGATTGGTTTCGAGTAGCGCAATCCTACCATCAATTTCGACCGCAACCGCTACGTGAACCAGCACGCGGGCGCGGAATACGGCGGCAACGTCCCCCGGTTGCAAGTCTGGCACAGGTTCGAGAGGTCCGGAGGTGATGCGGCTGTATAGCCGTTGCATTGCCAATGGGTTTTCCCGGTTCGCGTCTGCCGGCCCTTCCAGTTCAGGCAAGCCCATTTCCCGCCGGACCAGTAACGTAAGGCCCCAGCAATCGAAGCCGTCAGTTTCTCGGCCGCCAGGCACGTACGGGACAAACAGGTATTTTTCGACGTCGGTCATGTCAGGTATTTGATCCCGGGAGAGAAATCCGTGGTGTAGCGAAAACGCGGCCAGCTGGAGTTGATCAGGCTGAAGTAGCCGCCCTGTAACTCAATGGTCGGCCCTTTGGCGCTGAAACTCAGAACATCCATCACCATAGGGCGCTCGGCAGGGGATGAAGGGTCTGAATCGAGATAAAGCCGGTAGGTCATGACTACCCGGGCGCTGATAGCCTTGGCCGCATCCAGGCGGCGCTGTGCCTCACCACGTACGTTATCGATCGCTACGCCCAACACTTGGGAGGCGTCGTTACTTTTCTTCGGCAGCGTAGCGTCCAGGCCGGTTGCTACGAACAACACAGTCGCGCCCGTTTCCAGTATGAACGCTCGATCCTCAAAGCCCGCGCAAAGATAGAGCGAATCTACCCACGCTGTTGAGGACAGCTCAATGGTCGGGATTTCGACGTCTGTACCGCCGCTGGCCCGCAGAATGTCAAGTGGGTTCAAGTGCCTGCCCTTTTCGTGCCTGTGATCTGATTGGTCGAGGTTGCAGAACGACCGCCTGACATCTGGTCCCCAACGATCACGTCAACCACCCATCGGCGGTCCGCCTCGCTGAACTTGGCGGAAGCCGTAGCAGTCGAGCTGCCGTAGTTGTTGATGTTGATTACCGGCGCCGCGCTGCCCCCGCCGCCTCCGGTTGCCTCGCCGTTGCTGACGACTTCGCCGCGGGTGTTCGGCATCATGTACTGTTTGCCGCCGGCCGCGTTGAAAATCTCAGGCGCGCCGCCTTCGTTCACGCGGTACATTTTGTTGCCTGCCACTGGTCCGCCGTACTGACGGCCGCCACCGAAGGATTTTGCAAGCAACATCGTGGCAAGGAGCGCCGCGCCACCGATCACTGCCGCGCCACCGAACGATGCAATAGAGGAGAGCCCCGCCGCAGGCGCCATGGAAGACGCTACCGCGGTACCTGTAGTGGCCGCAGTCGCAGTGGTGGTGGCCGCAATTGCCGTCGTTGCGCCAGCCTGCGCCGTTGTTACCGCAGCGATGCCCCCAACCTGTGCCGCAGTGGTCGCCTGCGCAGAGGCAGCCATCATGATCTGCTGTTTGACCCAGTTGACGCCCATCTGCACGAACGAACCAATCACCGCATTCAGCACAGTATTAGCGATGCCGCCCATCGCGTCCTTAAGCGATGTCGTGCCGCTGAGTAGGCCGCTCAAGGCCTGTGTACCAGATTGAGCCAGTGCGTCAATCCCCGACAGCAGTAGCTGATTCCCTAACGCCGCAGCTTTGAAGTTTTCTTCTTGTAACACGCGCATCTGCTCCGCGTGTGCTGTTTCCGCTTGACCCTTCAGCTCCAGGTACCGCTGATCGCTCAAAAGTTTTTGGTCATTGAGTGCTTGTAGGTCCTTCAGCTGCTGGTCAAAACCCTGTTGCTCGGCAGCTATCGGGTCAACCTTTGCCAGCAAGTCTTTACCCGTTTTCAGGTCGTAGAGCGCCCCGGCCATGTCCCGCACAGTCTGGATCTGCTCAGGGGTAGCGTATTTGTTCAGCGACATTTGCGCCGAGTCTTGCGCAGCCTCGCGCGCGGTCAACCCAACTTTCGCAAGTTCGGCGCCCAGTTTGGTGAAAGCCGACTGGTTTTGCTCGATTCCGGTTTGCTGCTCTTTAGCGGCCTTGCGCTCGGCTGCAGCCCTTGCATTGGCCGCTTTTGTCGCTTCTGATTCACCATCTTTTTTGGCTTTGGTTCGGGCCTTCTCGGCCTCAGCGAGATTGTAGTTTTCAACAGCCAGCGCTACGGCAGCTGCCCGTTCGGACTCGGTAGCGCCTGCACCAAGCTTCTGGATGGCCGCAAGCTTGGCGCGTTCGACGCCCTGAGCGCGGAGCAAAACGTTTTGCTCCGCCAATTGCTCAATTACTTTTTGGCCCCCCGTAGTAGTTGTTTCTGGCGCTTTAGGGGCGGCAGACTTCGATTCCTCTTTTTGCTGCGCCACACGACGATCTTGAATAGCTTTTATTTCGTTGTTAATGGCGTCAATCCGTTGACTTGTGGCGTCAGCCGTTGTCTTCAACCCAAATTTTACTTGCGTAGCGTACTGCTCTTCGGCTGTTGCTCGATCGACCAGTAGTTTGTTCAGTTGCTCTTGTTCTGTGGGGTTAAACGACTGCTGAACCCCCTTCGCTACAAGGTCAAGAGCTTTCGCGAGTCGCGACGATGCGCCTACCGCCTTATCGATTACGCTTAGCGCGGCGCCGAATTGCGTAACCAAAGCATTTGCCGCCTGCGCAACTGTCCTCGGAAGTTTTTCAAATTCAGCATTGACGTCCTGTGTACGGCCCATAAGCACATCGAAAAGCGCTTGTGCTGTAATTTTTCCGTCGAGCATGGCTTGACGGAGTTGGCCCATGGACATCCCGAAGCCTTTAGCCATTTGGCGAGCAAGTTCAGGCGTGTTTTCAACTACGCTGTTGAATTCCTCAGCCCGTAGTGTGCCGCCGGCTAACCCTTGTTGTAGTTGCCGCATCGCGCGTGCAACCTCGTCCCCGCTGGACCCTCCAATCGCACCAATTTTTTGGAGAGTTCCCGTAAGGGTTAGAACTTGCGCATTGGTCGCACCTAGAGATTTTAAAGTGGTTGTAAGTGACTCCCACAATTTGGTTGTGTTAGCCATTGTTGAACCGGTTTTCGCTGCAATTTGAAGCAAGGCGTTATAGTTGGTTGCTGCGGTTTCAAGATCCGGACTCAGCCTGGCGATACGAACTTGAAGAACGGTAAACTGCTCCGCCAATTTGCCCCAGCTCATCAAAGTTTGCGCAGTAATGACCCCTGCGATAGCCGCAGCCAGTGGAGAAAGTCGAGCGCCAAAACCTTCAGCGGATACCTTAGCCTGCTTGGTCGAACTTTCCAGTTTATTGGTTTGTGCGTCGAGCTTCGCCATGGCCGCAGCGTATTGAGAGGCGCTCAATTGCCCTTTGGCAAATGCAGCAGAAAGACCGTCCTGCAGCTCGTCCAGGCGACGGGTTTTCTCGGCGACGGGGTCGATCTGCGCCAGCAGCTTGCGCAGCGCAGCGGCTTCCTGATCCGTCATGCGGGTAGTGGTGCCGAGTGTCTTGCCCAGGCCATCGAATGCTTTGTCGGTCCGGTCGGCACCTTTCTGCGCAGAATCCAATGCGGCGTTGACGCGATCGGCACCGGTGGTCAGCTTGGACGTGTCGAAGTCCACGTCGTAATAGATCGAGCCGACTTCTTCAGCCATGGTTTGCAGCCTCTTGACGTGCTTTGTTGACCCGTGCGAGCCAGCCTTTCACGTGGGTATATTCATCGTCGTTGGGGACTTGTTTTGCATCTTTAGCGAGCGGGTATTTAGCGCGCATGGCAACGATGTATGAAGTCATTGTCATGTTCCACCCCTCTGCCTCAGAGACGCCCAAGTGTGCCATAGCTGCAGCCGCAAAGTCCCGCGCCTTGAACTCGCTGAGGTAATCGGATTTTTTAGCACCCCGAGTTGCCTCGGGCGGTATGTCGCCAAGAACTCCGTGCTTCAGCAAGCCGGCGGCGAGGCCCACGATGTCGCTCAGCGGAAGTGCGCCGCGCACATACCGGTAGCGCTCGTTGGTGTAGCCGACCAGCCAGCTCACGTCGCCCGATTCGGCGCAGGCGTACAGCACGTTGACTGCGGCGGCGAACTGATCACGGCGCCAAGACTTCAGCCGGGGTTCATCCAGCACCGGGTTGCCGCTGAGCGGCGGGGCGCCGCAGACCGTGACGAACGTTTCGACAATCTCCTTAGGCGCCCCCAAGCGCGCCATGGCCGCCAGCGAGGGCCGGAACTTCGTGAATCGGGAACCCACCTGCACGCCCATCTCGCCGATGTCGGTTAAAACTTGCATGGGGTTGACACTCCTGACAACTAGGTGGACACTGACGACATCTTAAACGAAAAGAGGTGTTGCGGCATGGAAACGATGATGTTCGAAGCTGAGGGCGGCTTGTTGATCGCCGTATCAGAAAATGGCGTTTGCGCAAGCGACCGGATTAGAGAATTTCCCCATGACCCGTGGGACACGCCTGAAGGCTTTGGCGGGTTACCGCACGCGTGGATGTATATCCGTGTCTACGAAAATGAGTTGCGTGACGCTAAATTGTTGTGGCGTAAAGAAAAGCCCGCCGAAGCGGGCCCGGTGCAGCCTGGCGGCGATCAGCCCTCTTGAATCCACGCGGTCACGCCCGCAACGCCGCCGGTAACGTTGACGACGCCCTGCAGGAAGTTGCGAATGCTCGACAGCGCCACGGCTTGTACGGTGCCAGCTGCGATCGGGATCAAGTAACCGCCGCTCACATCGATAGTGCCGCCCTGACCAGGCGGCGACACGGTGGTGCCGAGCGTGCCGTCGATCACAACGGTGACACTGGCGCCCGTGGTGTTGTAGAGATACAGGGTCTGCAGTTTGCCCGGGCTGTACACCAGGGTATCGGCACCAGTGAGCGCGGTTGGCGCTACCGCAAATTTACCGTTGGTGTTGAACGGGGCAATGGTTTTAATAACGGCCATGACTTACACCACTGGGGTCGGAGTGACAGAAACGCCAGTCGGAATCACCGAGTTGGCAGTCGAGGTAGCTTCGATGCTGAAGGTGCTGATCTCGTCGTAGGGCGCTTCCAGGTCATAGGTCGACAGCAAGAAGTAGCCCACCACGGTCACGCGCGGGTCGGTACGACGCAGCCATACGACCGGTTGACCATTGGTGGCCGTCGGGTTCATGTAATGCAGCAGCAGCTCGGTCTGGTGCACGGTAGCGGTATCCGCCCGACGCGCCACACCGTCGGTGCTGATGGTGATCGTCTTGTACGTGGCGAGCATTTCGCGGATCGAACCGGCCGAGTCATCGGCGGTGGCGTCCACGGTGTCCCACTCGGTGCCGAGCGAGTTACTGCGCAATGCGCCAATAAATTTCCAGTCGGCTTCCTGCGGGAGTGCGTCCCCGCAGCCAATGCTGAATTCGAGCGATGTTTCGCGACCCACAAAGGCCGAAGATTCGCAACCTGCCATGTCTGTACCCTCAAGTTAAAAGTTTGCCCAAGAGGGCTATTCGCAACCCATCAGCAGAAAGCTCAGCTTGTACCATGGGCGATCCTCGGTAGTGTAACCCGGCCCAATCGGCATAGCCTGCGCCCGTATCGACGTGATGCTACCGCTACACGAGTTTGTCAAGGTGCGGTTCACCAAATCATACGCGAAATTCTCAATGTCAGGTAGCGCCCCGACTACGTTGCGTTCGTGCTTCTTGCCGAACAACGTAAGGTCCAGACTGACGCTGATTCGGTCCACGTCGGGCTTGGGGCCGCCTTCGAACTTGAAGACCGCAAAACGCTTGTCCTCATTGGTCGGGCTGTCTACCCAAGTGCCGCGCGCGCGCGTGTACTGATCAGCGCCGGGCGTCTCAAGAAACCAGGTGACAAAATCGTCGTAGGGTTGGCTCACAATTTCATGCCTCGCTTGATGGCGGCTTTGATCGCATCGGCGCCTTTCTCTTCGAATCCCTTGCGCAGGAAATCCGGCTCGGCGCCGGGGTCCCACACGTTGCCAAGCGTGGCCGGGTTCCGCGGTGTGTTGGTACCGAGCAACGTACCTTTGGCGGCATTGACCGCTGCGGCGTATGCTGCGGTGTAGCCCACGCGTCCATGCACGCCACCAGCTGATGCGGTAACGCGGCGAAACTGGCTGTTTATCAATACAGAGGTAGCGACAGGGGTAAGTACCGCAGCCTCGCCCTGGCCAATGATTAAAATTTCTGTCACCGTGCGCTCTGTCAAATCCCCGGCTATCCGCCCAACCAGTGCTTTGGTGGCGGCTTTCGCCTCTTTCACGCCTTTCAATGGCATCTCAGGTCACCGTCCGGTAGTCGGGCACGTCGCTGAACATTGCCATATCCCAGGCCATGTGACTGCGAATCTCCTGCCAGCCTGAGTCGACCTCCGTATTCAGCTTGATCTGGTCGCGGTACGCCGGTCGCGGGTCCTCAGACCAGATGATGTAATTGCTGACGAACTCGGCACCGGTGGCATCGCGCATCTGCTTGGACTCAGCGGCCCAGGTGCAGGCGATCGTATATTCCGGCCCATAGGTTACGCCGCCGGCTTCCTGGTCCTCATCGAGGAAGGGTTTCACCGTCGCGGTGTTCTTGTACGACCAACGGGCTATTTCCGACATGGGTCGCAGCCTCCCTGCCCAAGCCACATACCCGCGTTCGCACCCGGCAGCGGCGGAATCAGCGTATCAGTGCAGCCGTACGTATCCAGTCCCTGCAACGGCCCGAGCTGGCCCTTGTACCGCTCGGTCACTGTGCCGTAGCGATACGACTGCGACGCGCCGGACGGTGCCGACTGACTGGTTACCAGGCGATCGCCTTGCACCACGCCGAACAGGCCAATGGTGTAGAGCAGGATCAGCGAAATGGTGGCAGGGTCGTAGTGTTCTTCGAGACACGGCATCACGATAGCGAACCGATCGAGGATCAGCTGCAGCACAAAGTCCGGAATGGCCACGCCGATACTGGCGAGGTACTGCTTGGCTTGGTCGAGGGTGATCATGTCGGCACCTGTGCGGGTAATGGGCGCAGCATACCACTTCAGTGCAGGCAACAAAAAGCCCACCGTTTGACGGGTGGGCTCGGGCGTTACTTTTTGCCGCTGGCCGGCGGCGGTGCGGGAGCAGGCGCAACCGGTTCTGCGTCGGAGCTGGTCTCGGCTGGCATCTGTTCACTGCCGTCCGTGCCGGGTTTGCCCGGCGAAGCAACTTCGATCGCCTCACCGCCGTGGGTCAGTTCTTTGACGCGGCCGATAAAAATACCGGTCGGCTCATTGTCGGGAAACGTCACGATTTCGCCGACAGGCAGCTGTTCCGTGGCGTTTACCCATACCGCGTGGGTCAGTTCGAACTTTTTCTTAGCCATGATTCAAGTTCCTTACGATGCGAACAGGGCGCCGGAGCGACCCAGGCCGTCACGCTTGATCAGCAGGCCTGCAGCACTCCAAGTCAGCCAGTTGTAATCGCTGAACGGAGTGGTACGCAGGATCGGAGTGGTGGTGACCGCCATGCCCACAACTGGCTGAATGAACTGGGAGTTCAGGGCCAGTGCGTAGAACTGGTTGCCGGTCAGACCGTTGGTTTTCTTGATGCTGCGCACGCCAGCGGTAGCCAGCAGGCCAGCCAGGAAGGTCTGGAAGCGGGTATCGTTGGTGCCAGTGCGCAGAACGTTGAACCAGATTTCAGGCGACACGTAGAAATCGATGTCCTGCTCGACGTTGTTGGCGCGGCCTTGCAGCACGGTCAGCGCCGCGATGAGCACCGATTGCATCTGCGCAAAGGTGGTTGTAGGCGACGTCAGGTCAACGTTCAGTCCACCCACACCCAGGTTCAGCGCTTGAGTTGCCGGGTTGTTCTTGATGCCGTACGAGTTCACACCTTTGAACGTCAGAGTGGGCGCGCCGTTGGTGAAGTTGTCGAACATCTGACGACGAACCGCACGCACCGCCGCTGCTTGGTCGTCCACGATCGGATCGAAACCTTCCGAACGCATGGCTTCCATCTCGCGCCATTCGCGACCAAAGGCCGAGTCGTGGATCGGGATAATGGTACCTTCGTAATCGTAGCCCACGTGGTCCATTGGCTTGCTGTGCTGTCCGCTGATCGAGCTGCGGGCCAGGCCGGAGTCCGACACCTTGCGGTACTCGCTGACGATCTTGCCGATGTCGACCGAGCGGGCCAAGGGCAGCAGGTCATTCAGCAGCACGCCGCCTTCGTCACCAGTCATCAGTTGCTTGGTGGTGTTGTCGAAGTCGCGATACACATCCTGTGGGATGCGGCCGACGTTTGCCGCCAACGGCTCGTTCGGGGTTTCCAGCAGGCTGAAGTTGGCGTCGATCGCCGCACCGGCACGACGCCAGTTGACGATGTGCTGGTGTTGCTTGGCCGCGTGCTGAGATTTCGCAACGGCCGCTTTGTTCAGAATCCAGGTCATAACGGCAGCCCCTTAGCGGAATTTAACGCGCGCAAACGGCAGCGGCGCGGTGGTGGTGATGTACTCGTCGCAGTAGCACACGACAATGTCGGTCGTACCGTTCGCCACTTTCAGACGCCCGTCACCGTTGGAGGTGAGCGCAGCATCGAAAGTGTAAGTGCCCGGCACCAGACGCATCTGGTAGATTTCGCCGCTGTGCGCGATGTACGCGAAAGCGGTATCAGTCAGCGCGTAGGTGTAGTCAACCGGGCCGAGAATCGGCTCTTTGATCACGTAGTGCATGCCCGGCGAAACGCCGGCAGCGTCATGCGGCTTGAACAGGCCGGGCGATGCGCCTGCAATTACTGCCAGCATGCCGGAGCTGACGGCTACGGACGATTTACGTTCGATTTGCTCGGGGTTGTTGCGATGAACACTCCCGAGGTAGATACGGTTTGCGTTGGACATGAGTGCTTACTCCGGAAGTTCGTCGAAGCCGTCGTTTTTGGTGTTCACACGTGGCAAACCGCCCACGATCGGAGCTGCTGGCGAGAACTTCACGAACGCAGCTTTCAGCGCCTCGCCGCTCAGGGCGTTGGCTACCACTTCGCCGCCGACGTGCTCGGCCACAATCGCGCGCATCTCGGCTTCTTGTGCCGTGGTGTTCGCAGTGAGTGCCGCTTTCAGCTCGGTGTTCGCAGCTTGCAGCGCGGTAATTTGTTCGGTCAACGGAGCCAGGGCAGCGGTGTTTGCCGCGTTAAGTGCTGCCAACTGGGCGTCGAGTGCCGCCTTCAGTTCTTCGGGTGTCATATCGAGCGCCTCAGTATTTAGTGTGTTAACGGGTTTGGATGTTACACCACTGCGGAACATCGTCAAAATCTTATTGACAGCCGACTTCAAACTGAATTCGACCTTTCGTTCCACCGGCGCCGACTGCTCCGACAGGGACACCTTGCCGTCGATGTAGCTGTAGCCGGTGCTGAAGTAGTCACCGTCGAGGCAGTACACCACCGTGACGCCGTCGAAGTCCTCGGCGTAAACCCATTTCTGGTCACTGCCGTACTTGTCCTGCAACGCCTGGCTCAGTGCATCGCGCTTGGCTTCGTAGCTGTCGTCGCTGAGCACATCGTCGTTCACGGTGATCGGTTTGGCATCAGCAACGTTGACCATCAGGCCCACGCCCTGCTCCGGGGTGGCTGCGCCGGTTTCGTTGATCAGGATGGCGTCATGGTCGAATTTCATGTTGCGTGCGATCCAGTCGTAGCCGTCGCCATTGGTCGCAGGCTCACGGTCCAGCATAATACCGGTGCTGGTATGGATCGGCTGTTTCTTGGCTACAGCGTCGAGCAGTTCGCGGCCCTTGATGCTGTTCTTCGCAAACTCGGTATCGACCCACTTCTCCAGGTACACACGATTGCCATCGCGACGCACGTTGCGGTTGTATGCACCCGCGTAGTACGCATTGGTGGCCTTGGGGTGGTAGGCGGAGATATATTTGCCGTTGGCCATCGGGTGGCCTACCGGCGCCGGCGTGTCCTCCAGGCTCAGATAGCTGGAGTCGATTTCAGCTTTGGGGTACAGACCGCCATTCATCACCACGTTATCCGGCAGTGTATACGACGGAATCACCAGGTACTCGCGCCCGTCTTCGTGGACGGTGCGGATGTCGGCGTTGTTGACGATGGTGCGCAGGTTCACGCGGATCGGCTCAGCGCCGGGTGCGTGGTTTACCTGAAAGACGCGAGATGTGCGGCGCATGCCTAAGCCCTCGTGGAAATAGGGCATAGGATGCGCCAGATGGTGCGGGTGTTGCAAGCTGGGTCATTTGACCAGGGAGGCGGCGTACTCGATCAGGTAAATTTTCGGAGCTACAAGGATTTGCAGTACCCGAAATGCCGAAGCAATAAATCCGACTGTGGAAAAGGCGCCCAGTACTGTGCCAACCATCCAGAACATTACCGCCGGCCCTGTGGCACCCCCGTAGCTTTCTTGCCAGAAAGAGCCTTTTTCAGCCGCCATTATTACCTTGCCTTTGCGGTAAAAGGTGATCAGGAAAGCCGCCGCCAGTACCATTACGAGTGCCGCTTGCGCCAACTTCCAGTACAGCAGCTGTTGAATCACTTCCGGCACTTCCGCGCTCAGGAAAGCTACGCCCGCTTCGACGCCGGTTACTGTTTTGTTCAAGATCGACGCAAGCGCCTGTTGCAGTTGCTCTTCCATTTTTGTTGCTCCGGTTGGTGTTTGTCCGTGCACCCTACGCCACGTTGCCGCCCGTGTCAACTCCTGCAACTACCCACTGTGTCAACCGTGCGTGTATCCTACCGCCTAATACCACACTCGCCCCGGAGCGACCCACATGCAGCCTACGCCCCTTGATCTGGCGGTTAATGAACTGTCCGAGCGCCAATTAATCGCCCTGCGCCAAGGTGTGGCCCGCGGCGGCAACGATGCCAAGCGACCCAATGCCTGGTGCGAATACGGATTCCCTGACGACCTGTGCTTCTACGACCTGTACCGCATGTACGAGCGGCACGGCGTCGCGCACGGCGTCGTGCACCGCCTGCTTGATAAATGCTGGGAAACGATGCCCGAGGTGATTCAAGGCGACAAGGCGGACGAGAGCACCACGCAGACACCTTGGGAAAAGTCGATCGCCAAGCAGTTCAAAAAGCTGAAAGTGTGGAAGCACTTTAAAGAGGCCGACCGGATGCGCATGGTGGGCCATTATTCCGGCATCCTGCTGCAGGTGGCGGACGGCAAACAGTGGAGCGAGCAACTCAGTGCCAAAGTGGGCGTGCTGGTCAAACTGATCCCGGCGTGGGAAGGGCAGCTTGAGCCGGCGGCCTGGGACACTGACCCAACCAGTCCAACCTATGGCGAGCCTTCCATGTGGTCTTTCAACGAGGCACAGGTCAAGGAAAACGACAACCGCGAGCCCGGACGCGCCATGCAGGTGCACCCGTCGCGCGTGTTCATCGTTGGCGATTACCGTACCGGCGTGCCGCTGCTGAAGGCCGGCTACAACGACTTCGTGACGATCGAGAAAGTGGTCGGCGGTGCCGGCGAGTCGTTCCTGAAGAACGCGTCACGCCAGCTGAGCATCAATTTCGACAGAGACACGCAGATGGCCGACGTGGCGCGAATCTACGGCGTGCCGATCAACGAGCTGCACACGGCGTTCGACGACGTGGCCAAGGGTATGAACCGCGGCATGGATTCCGTGCTGGCGACGCAAGGCGCCACGGTGTCCACGTTGGTGTCTACTGTCCCGGATCCTGAGAAACCGTTCAATGTGGCGCTTCAATCCGCCTGCGCCAGTGTGCAGATCCCGGTCAAGATCGTGGTAGGCATGCAGACCGGCGAGCGTGCATCGACTGAAGACATCAAGGATTTCAACAAGCGTGGCCAAGCACGCCGCACCGGCGAGCTGTCCGACGATATCGAGGGCTTTGTGGGCCATCTGTCCCGCTGGCACCTGCTCGACACCCCGCTGAGTGCCACCGATCCGGAAATCACCTGCTCGTGGGACGACCTGAGCGAGGCCACCCTAACCGAACGCTTGGCAAACGCGAAAGTCATGGCTGAGACGAACCAGTTGGGCAACGCCACTGGCGACAAATACTACACGCCGGAGCAGATTGTTACCGTGGCCGGGTTCGAAATCGAGGACATGCCGGATCCACTTCCGGATGTGCAGCCGACTGACGATGAGCTGCTGGCGCAGCAGCCGCCGGTGACCAAGTAATGGCCGCCCAAGCGATTCTTCCGAGCAACCCGCACGACCCAACGGCGCAGGACCGGCGCGAGCGTGGCGCCATCAACGACTTCGACCGTCGCCTCGCCAAGGTCCGGGCGCTGTACATCGGCCTGCTCGGCAGCATCCCGTACAGCGTGGTCACAGTGAACGCTAATGTCTACCAATATCAGCTCAGCCCCGAGATGCTGCAGATGCAGCTCGACGACGTGGGCACGCAGGTAGACCGTATCCTGCTGGAGCACGACGGGCGCGACCTGTGGTTCGCCGGGGCGTACGTTGAGCCTGCGTATCAGCAGGGTACCGCGGTGCAGTACAGCAACCTCAGCGTTCAGTCTGCAGGTTACGCAGCGTCGCGGCCCACACTCGACGCACTGTTGACATCGCAGCCTTACCGCACGCGCCTCGGGTTCCTCAAGGCCCGCGTGTCCGAGTCGCTAAAGGGTTACGCCGCTGCCGTGCGTACCCACATGGGCCAGGTGCTGTCGGATGGTCTGGCGATCGGCAAGGGTGTGCGCGACATCGCTGCGCAGCTGACGAAACAGATTGGCATCGAGTCCCGCGCGGCGATGCGCATCGCGCGTACCGAGGTGCCGGGGGCGCTACGGTCGGCCCGACTGGCAGAAGCTGATCAGGCTGGCGCAGACCTGGGCATCTTGACCAAGGAGATGCATTTCTCGGCGCTGAGCCCTACCACGCGCCCAACGCACCGTGCGCGGCACGCGAAGCTGTACACGACGCAAGAGCAGCGGTTGTGGTGGGATCAGGACGGCAACCGGTTCAACTGCTACATCCCAGGTACTGAGGTAGCAGGCCGCTTTGTCGCGGGCTCAAAAGCTCATTACAAAGGGGTAGTCGTCGAGATCGTGACCGCGGACGGCACAAATCTGACCGTGACCCCGAATCATCCCGTAATGACGCCCTTCGGCCTCGTTGCGGCGGCAGAACTCCGCGAAGGCGATTACCTTCTGGCCTACCGCAACCAGGTCGAAGACTCGGCTGGGGTAACTGCATTGGATGGTGAAGCAGTGGATACCCGAATCGAGCATGTACTTAGTTCGCTCGCGGATCTTGGCAAGTCGTGGCAGGCCGGGGTGCGTGCTGTAGATTTCCACGGCGATGCACGGTTCATGGATGAGCAAATCGATGTTGTATGGTCCGAAAGGGAACTGGCCCGTGGCCTTGACGCCCAGTTGGCCCAGGTGCTCGATCAGTTCGCACTCGTACATTCCGATTCGGTCAGCTCCCATGTTTTCGGCGCGCTTAGCCTTGACGACGTCGCTGTCGATTTGACCGCGTCGGGCATTTTGGGCGGCGGCAGTGTTGAGCAAGCGTTGCTCCCGGGTCATGTTGGCGTTGCGACTGAGGGCACCGGCGCTACGGTCGCGCGTGGGGAAACCGGCGTCTTTGAACCAGCGCATGATTACCGGACGGGAGACGGCGAGGTCTTTGCTGAGCTGCTGGACCGATACGCCGGAAAGGTGCAGTTGGTACAAATCAGCCACATTCGGAACAGGGAGTTTAGCGGGCATGTTTACGACCTTGAGGAAAAATCAGGCCTCATGGTAGCAAATGGGATAATTGCAAGCAACTGCAAGTGCAGCACGATCACGGTGTTGGTGGACAAGGATGGCAAGCCACTGAACCCAGGCGTCATTGCGCGGGCGCAGGCTCTACTGGAACGAAACCCGGCACCTGAGAAAGCGTGACCGGGTTTCAGTGATGCATCGTGTTGGTGTGACGGTCACGCAGGCATGTACGGACGCCAATGGGTAATGCGTTTTGTGTTCCCTGACGTCCAAACATAGTTTCCTGCAAGCCCCGTTGACGTATACCCGTCAGCGAAAGTTACTTCTACCGCTTCGTCAGTCCTTACCGGGCAGCCGTGACCCTTAGGGTGTGGCATCCAGGGTGCGGTGACAGTCACGTCTGAAACCACGGGCCCCAAACACGTCGTGTCAACTGCCCGTTGTCGCTGCTCCAGCTGCACCAGGCGCTCCCCGTAGAACACCACTTTCTCCGCGTCGTACAGGCCGTCCGTGTAGCCGCGCTTCGACTTGCCGAGCGTACGGGCTGCGCAACGGCGCCACAGTGCTTTGAACGCGTTGCCCTCGTTGAACGTCATGCCGAGCGCGTCGATGATGTCCTGGCACTCGGCGGTGTACGGCTGTGCCTCGGTGTTGATCGGGTGCGCGATGTCGACCTGGTAGTACGTGGTGCTTCCGCCGGTGTATTCGTCGTTGGTTTTCATCAAGCGATCCCTGAGTCGGCGCGAACTGCTGCAACCAGTTCGTCGAGTTTGGCGTAAACGGACTGGTCGGTATCGGGTTCTACGGTGTGCGTCTCGCCGTCGAACATCGTCACGCGAATGTAGTCGTAGCCTTCCGGCTTGCTGATGGACTTGATGTGCTGCGCTGCCACGTAGGTGCGCTCGTTGATTTTGATCATCTGTTTAACCCTCACTACGCAGCACAACGCCGCTTTTGCCGTCTTCGTTTACCCGCTTGCAGGTGGACCGCTCGGGGTCACGCCACACTGCGGGGCCTTCTGCTCCAGCTTCACCTGCTGCCACGGATCGGGCACACGTCTCGCATGCTGCGCGCACGACAAGTGCCGTTGTTTCGTTCTCGGCGAAGTCGCCTGGGCGCGTCTGATGCAGGTAATAAATCTGTTTGGCGCTCATGGTTTCCGATATCCCGCGTCGTGCAACATGCGGAACGCTTCAGCCCAGTTCCTCGCACCCTGGGTCGCATTGCTCATTGCAGCAGCTGCTTTCTCTCGCTCTTCTGCTGCGATCTGCTCGGGCGTGCGGATAGGGCGGAACTCACTGGCCCACCACAGGCGGTCGTTCTCGTCGCGGCATGCGCGGTGCGGGCTGCCGGGTTCTTTGTCGGAGAGGACCTTGACTTTGCACCACTGGCCCGTGGCCGGGCGCTTGGCTTCGCAGACCGTTACGCCGAGCGGCAGTTCGTCGCTGACAGGGTGCACCGGAACTCGAGGGTAGTCGCCTGAGACGCCGCCGTTTACCCAGACGCCTCCCGGCCCAAAAAACTGGTATTGCTGTCCGGGCCGTATGCGGTAGTACTGGATGCCGCTCGTGCAGAGCGAATCAGCGGCCCAGTGCGTTGCACCTTCTGGAATCGAACTCATTTCAAAACACCTCCGTCAACGAAAATACGCAGCCCAACGTCACGCACGTAAACCTCGGTGCCGCTGAACACTTTGAAATCGATCACGCGCACCTGCAGGTCGCGATTGGTGAACACGCAGCCCTGCGCCAGTTCAGGAATCCCGGCGCCGAGCAGCTGCGACTGGTTGTTCCACGCGTCCTGGCTGTGGCAGGCGAGCATGCCCTTGGGCAACGTCATGTCGGCTGCTTCAGCGGGGCGAATGGCGAGGGCAGTAACGGCCAGTGCCCAGCCTGCGAGGGCGAGCCAGCGGTACACGGTTGCGGTGCGGCGGGTGGTGCGGTGCGCGCGCTGTTCGGCTGCCAATTTCATTTGGATCTCGACTGCGACTTCCGTCATAACTGAAAAAGGCGATCGTTCTGCGGATGAACTTGCCTGTGGGAAATTCATGCGGTGTTGCTCCAGTTCGTGGTTGTGGTCGCAGTGTGGTGCAAGATGTCGCGTGTGTCAACTGCTGGGCAAAAAGAACCCGCTAGGGGAAGCGGGTCAAGGTCTGGAGTAGCAGGTGAGGGTTGGTGCTTCGGTGTCGCTCGCAACACTGCGTGACCTCCGATCAGTCAATTGCACCAGATGTACCTGCTGAGCTGTCGAACCGGCCGCTACCGGGAGGGTAAATCCGAACAACAGGCACATCTGGTGCAACTCGCCGCATGTGCGGCCCCTGGTCCTTGGCGCTGGTTGTTCTACTTCAGCGTTTCAAACATGGCTGCAAATCCCTCTTGCTACGGTTGCTCGGCAAATGCACTGACGTGAGCCCTCAATCTAGCCACAGTCGCCGCACCTGTCAACCCCTGCGACGTAATCTCGCGGGCATCATCAGGCCGACGCCAGGTTGCTTGGCGATCATCACTTTCTCCAGTGCGTAGCGCAGGCTGTCTACGTAGTGGTTGAACTTGTCCACGATGTCGCGCAGCACCTGGCCCGACTTGCGGTCGATTTTGTACGAATAGAGCCGGAATTCCTCGGCCGTCTCAACGCAGTCCGGGTGAATGACGATCTGGCTGAACGATTTCAGGTGGTCGATGCCGTCCTCAACGCTACCTTTGCCCTTCACGGCGCCGACGCAGCGCGGGATGCCCTTGCGCTTCACGTAGCTTATGGACTCGGGGCGCGCGCTGTCGGCGATCACCTCGTAATCAGCGATACCAGGTATCGCATTCTGCAGATACGCCGGCGTGTCGTCGAGTTCAAGGCCCACTTTGCCGCATTCGGCATCAACGTACAGGACGTTGCCTGGTGCGATCCAGCAACGAGTTGCGGCGGTCGGGTCTTGGCTGAAACCCCAGTCAAGGCCGTGATACGGACCGTCCCATTCCGGCGTCCAGTCCAGTGCGCCAATGCGGTACTTGCCGGCGAATATCTGCGCGTCGGTGCGGTCGCGGTACTCCCCGAGCCACACGTGACCAAACGTATCGAGCGCCGCAGCACGATCGCGTTCCATCTCGTCGACGAGCACCTGCGGACGGAACGGGTTGTGCGTGATGTTGACGTGCACCACCTCGAAATCGTCGCTGTTGGCCGCTTCCTCGCTGCACATGAACTGGTCGACGGCGTCGGTACGCTGGTCAGGGTTCCAGCCGAACCAGATTTGCGACCCGGGGTTACGGATCGTCGGGCGCAACAGCTCAAGCGACCGGTGCGACAGGCTTTGCGCTTCCTCCACCCAGGCCCGGTCGAAGCCCTCCAGCGATTTGATGGAGTCGGCGGTGTGGTCCTGCATACCCTGAAAGATGATCAGGCCTTCGTGCCCAATGCGCGTGATTTCGGTCAACGTGATTTTGAACAGGTGCGATACGCCGAGCGCGCGGATCTTGCTCTCGATCAGTTTTTTGGCGGAGAACTTCAGCGACTTCTGAATCTCCCGGATGCACACGGACTGCTGATTTGGGTTGGCGACGTGCTCCTCGACCAGTAACTCGGCAAGGAAATGGCTCTTGCCGGACCCACGACCGCCCTTCACGCCTTTGTAACGACATGGGCGCAGCAGGGGTAGCGCCCAACGCGGTGTGTCGATCTGAAGCTCCATCAGTCGATCACCTTGCGCACGATCTGCGTCACCTGAACGTCACCGGTGTGTTCCTGCGTCACCTTGTCCTTGTACTGCGGGTCGATCTTGCTGGCGCGCCACCGGTAGTGGTGGGCCAGTTCTCGCGCAATTGCCAGTTGGTGGGGGGTTCCCGACTTGCGCAGCTCGTCCTCCGCCATGGCGTCCCAGGTTGCCCCGGCCTGCTGCCGTGCCGTATTCACGCGCGCGGAACGCTGTTCATCCGCTGCGATCCAGCGCACCAACGTAGAAACCGTAACCGTTGCCTCCTGTGCGATAGCCGTCAACGTGCGCCCATCCAGGATCTGGTCACACACCCAGTCAACGCCAAAGTAATCGAGTAACGCCATGATCCGCCCTCCCAAGTTGACGCTAATGCTACCACAAATTCCCGTAGGCAAAACCGTATACGTGTCCCGACTACGCCTAAGTACCTGATTTCATTAGGTTTATTCCGTTTCTGTATGCAGTGTATGCAGTTCGGCCCTATTTGTTGCTTATTTACACTATTTATTCATTACCCTTTACCTCTTCTTATTACTTCAATATTACTTTTAGAAAAAATTGACTACAATGAATACAAAGAGCTAGAAGCTATACAGGCCGCGGGTTTCAGCGTATTTCAAATTTGCCTACTCGTCGCCTACATCACCTCAAATCCGCCTACAAAGCAGGCATAAAAAAGCCCAGCGTAAAAGCTGGGCAAATTTCTCAATTTCCTGAGCGTATGGGCACCACGTTGCCTTGTGCCAGCGAAACACCCTCAAATCCCCTCAAAACGTTCAAACCGAAGCGAATGGACTGCTTGTGAACTGCGCCCCGACCGCGCAAGGCGTCGGCAATTGCGCGGATAAAGTCACGGCGTTTCATCTGCTCCAGGCCCTCCAACACGTACCACTTCAGATAGTCGTCCCACAGCTCCGCCTCGCTCACACGCTGCCCTTTGGCCACCACCAAGCGGTCTTTGATATAGCTCTCGGTCGGCGAGCTGCTGGAAAGCATGTTGCCCAGCTCGTCACGGCTCGACTGCGGTAGTGTGAACCGACCGTTGCGCATGAGGCGCTGCAGCCCCTGTACGGCCCATGCGGCGATACCCGGCAGCTCGGTCAGCAACTGGTCAGCCAGGTCGACCTGCTCGTGGTCAAGGAACGAGCGATCGAAGGCTAGGGGGATCCAGCGGTTGGCACTAGCACCGGAGTCATCGAACAGCGTCGGGATGCTATTGGAAGCGAGCAACAGTTTGCAATTGAGCGAACCCTCCCACGGTGTTTGCGTGTATAGCAGCGACAGGCTCAGCGGCTCGTTGGAGCTGATGGTCTTGAACAGGCCGCCGATCTGGCGCGCGTTGTTGCGGCCAGGGCTCGCCGTGTCGCTATCGATGCTGACGTTCTGCCCGCGCATGCCGGAAAGGATTTTGTTGTCGTCCAGCGTCGGCAGTGCGAACGCCCCAGCACCGGCGCCGAGCAGCGCGCGGATCACTTTGATGATGGTGCCTTTGCCCGAGCGCGGCGGCCCGATAAAGATCATCGACTTTTCAATACCCAGGTGATCGCGGCACAGGCACCAGCCCAGCATTTCCTGCAGCAGCGAGATCCGATCCAGGTCGCTTGCAAAAATGTCCGTCAGCCACGCCAGCCAGCGCACGCACACCGCCGTCGGGTCGTAGTCCACGGACAGGGTGCGGCTGTTGCGATATTCAGGCCCGTGGGGTTTCAGTTCGCCGCTACCGGTGTCCAGCACCCCGTTGGCGAAGAACGTGAAGCTGTTCGGCGGGTCGGCCTGCCCGTAGCGCGGCAACTGGTCGCGCAGCACCTCAAGGGTGCCTTTGATGCGACCGGAGGACGTCTTGACCGTGGTACTGATCATCGAGATGCCGATCAGGCGGCGCAGTTCGTCGTCGGGCGCGTGCTCCCAGCAGCGGCCGTTCCACCAGTGCGCCGCGCCCTCGAACGAGCCCAGGCGGTTGCGGAAGGCGCCTTCGGAGTCGCGTAGGATACCGGCGTCGAATAGGTGATCGTTCATCGTCGGGACTTGCTCAAAACGCAGTGCAGCAAGCGGCTCATACGCCCCCTGCGTGAACGTGACAGGCACGTGCGTATTCAGCGCCTCTGCCACCGGTGCAGCAGCCTGCATGCCGAGCAACTCCTGCATCTTATCGAACGCAGCTTTGGCGTCCGGGCCCATGCGGTAGCCCTTGGCTTTGGCATCGTGAAACACCGAGGCGATCGTCCGCGCACCGGGTGCGTCACTGGACCAGCTGTCCCAGCGTTTCTCGATTTCGTGTTCGTTGCCGCTGTGCTCAGGCTTAGCACTGGTCGCCGACCACTCGCAGAACGCCTCAAGTGCTTCAGCTTCTGCCTGTGCATGGTCGCCCCAGTGTTTCATCGACGCCATGGTGTTTTGCCATGTCTCGTTGTCCTCAGCATCGAGGTATTCGAGGGCGGCTTTGATCGACGGCAACTCAGCGGGGTCAACGGCGCGCGGTGCACGGTTGGGGCGCTCGATGATCTGCTTCTCGAGGAACGCAGGCGCCACGGGCAGCTGCTCATCGGGCCCGGGCGTACCCGTGAGCCAAGTGTACGGCTGCTGCGTGTCCGGATGGATAGACGGGGGCAGCACCACGAAGCCGTTGTGTTTACCGTCCAGCCCTTTGAGGCCGCCGGGGTTACCCTGGTAGCGGACGGAGGAATCTGGAGCAGCGAAGTACATGTGAAATCCGGTGCCGCGGCCAGACTGCGCCATGACTGGGGACAATAGCAGCCCGTGTTCTTGCTGCAGTTTCTCGAAATTGAACTCGCCTCCGTTTCGAGGGTCCATGTCGAGAACGTACAGCTTTGACGTAGCCGGCCGCATGCCGATCCCGGAATTAGGCGAAGCGTTCCACCAGCGGGTTATCTGCTCGACGTCGGTCGTCGCTTCACTGCTGCCGTGTTCGCAGCCCGGGTATTTGGTGCCAGGTTTGAGCGGGAAAACGTGCCATCCGAGGGAGGCGTAATAGAGGGCCCACCCCTTGTATAGGTCTTGACTCATGAAAAAGTCCTAGCGATAATCGCGCGAGAGAATTGTTACGTTATAGCCCGCCTAGCCGCGGGTTTCTTTTTGTCTGACGGTTACGCCGGCGGCTTCGATGGCCGTGCGCGTTTCTTCAGCTGGATATCCCCAATCATCAGGATGCGGGCCAAAAGCCTGCTGGGACGGCAACTCAATCACCACTGCGGCGCGCGAAGCTTGCCACCCAGTAAACAACGCTCGATACGTGATCACGCGCTGAAAAGCTGATTTCTTTACCCATCCGTAATTTTTGTGTTCTTCGCTCCACTGACACCCACTTGGTACAGGGAACCGCGTCTCAAACTCTTCCCGCATCTTGTCTTTATTCACGATTCGCCCTCCAGCGTCTTCAGCACCGCCGCCAGATCGAACCTCACCCGGCGCGCTACGGTAACAGATGGGATAGTGCCGCGTCGCGCCAGGCGGCGCACGGTTTCTTCAGTCAATTGCAGATAATCGGCCAGCTCAGAGGAACTAAGCAACCGAGGCCCAGTCACGGGTTCAGGCGTTTTATATGCGCCTTGCAGGGGTTGGTGCATGTAGGTTACTCCAGTGCTTTCAAAGCGTCTCAAAGCGCAAGACTACTCGGCACCGGCCCCTCCGTCAATTGAAGGAGCTACAACCATGCCGCAAATTAAAACCACAACATCCACTTGGGCCAATGTTTACGCTCTGTCCGGAATCACCCCCGGCACCGCACTGCTGGTACAGAACCAGTCCGGCACTCTCGCACTGCTGCAGATCAGCGCTACGGCACCGGATGTCAACGACAACACGGGCCGATGGGTTCAACCGGGCGTCGAAGCCGTTGTAGACGCAGGCGCCCCCGGCCTGTGGATGCGTTGCAGCCCGAGCGGCATTACCGCGTATGTCCAGGGGGCTACCTCATGATCCGCGACCCCGGCATGACCGCAGCCGCAACGCAAGCGATGATCGGCACAGCCCTGGCACCAGTCAGCGTGAGTTACACGCCCACCAACGGATCGACCGTAACGCTGCCGACGGTTTCCAATGACCTGTTCGTAACACTGACGCCGGCCGCTGATCTGGCCACGCTCACAATGGTCCTGCCGCCGGAGTCGGCTGATCGCCAGAATCAGGCGTTGCGAATCCGCAGCACGCGGAACATAGCGTCTCTGCTGATCACCGGCGCAACTACGGTCGATAACGCCGACGTGATGCTGTCTGCCAACGGTGTGACAGTGTTCTTTAAATTTGCCCCAAATACCTGGTCGAGGACTGTATGAAACGATTACTTGCCGCATTGATGTTGTTCCCGCTCCTGGCGCATGCCGCAGGCAATGACTTGCTGATCAACCAGCGGCGCGCGGATGATGCAGCCACGCTCACCCGGGGCGTAGCACCTCCCGGGGGCGGCGGACAGAACGCCGTCATGGGGTACTTGGGAGCCACCAACTTGCCGGTGTTCTTCAGCATCGGCCCGGGTCTGTCACTGGTTGGCGGCACACTGGACACCGTAGCGTCTTCACCCTCGTGGGCTTCGATCACAGGCAAGCCGGTGTTTGCCACTGTGGCGACTTCCGGCGCGTATGCCGATCTAACGGGCATTCCGGCGACGTTCGCTCCCGCAGCGCACACCCACCCATCGGCCGACATCGTTTCGGGAGTACTGGCGGTCGCGCGCATCCCGTCGCTGCCGGTCAGCCAGACCACGGGCCTGCAAGCTGCGCTCGATGGCAAGTATCCCGTTCCGACCGGCACCACAGCGCAATACGTCCGCGGCGATGGGTCACTCGCGACGCTGCCTGCCCCAGGAACCGGAACAGTCACCAGCATCACGGCAGGAACGGGGCTCAGCGGCGGAACGATTACCGGCAGCGGCACGATCAGCCTGCCGAACACCGGAACGGCCGGCACATACAACACAGTGGTGACGGATGCGCAGGGAAGGGTGACCGGAGGCACAGGCCGCAGTCAGTCACAAGCGACGCGGGCTCTGAACACGGTGTTCCAGGTAAGCGCCACACGGGACGCGACGGTTCAGTATGCCGTGCAATGCACAGTCACGTCATCGATCGGTAGCGGACAGGATGGGGATGTATTCTTAGACATCGCAGCCGACGCCGCTTTCACGACGTCAGTGCAAAGTGTGGACGTGTCGCCTTGTAGCCAAGTCGTCACGCTGGCTATTGCGCTGCAGAGTGTGCAGAAGGGAACGGTCAGCGTGCGGGGTTTTGTGCCGGCCGGGTACTATGCCCGCATCAGGACTGTGAACAACACGGGGTCACCTGTTTTCCTATATCGACTCGGACAGGAAGTGCTGCAATAGCGTAGACACGCTCCCAAGTGGGCCATCCTTTTGTTATGTTTGGCCCACGCCCCGCACTTGGATTTTTACGCTTTCGAGCCGGTCGCCTGAAATCTACGGAAATACCGCGCGTGCGCATTGCGTAACGTAGCCCACTCGGGCAGCTATAGCCTATGGCCAATGCCGCCTCCGTCACCGTCATCCCGGCTGCGGCCATCCGCTCGCCCGCTTCACCAAACGTTTCACCTGTATCACGCAAGTAGGCTAGCGGTTTATTGCTTGACTCGAAAGGGTCCTTTCGGGGGTGCGCGGAAAGCAGCGTGCAAAAACTGTCAGGCCTGTATCCGAGAGCACGCGCCGTATCAAACCGTGACAAGCCCTGATCAGCAAAGTCTTTCAGCAGTTCCCAAAACGGCACTCCCCACCGCTCGGTAACTCTCCTCCGAGTCATGTTCATTTCCGCACCTCATTCAGCGCAGCGGTGGCGTCGAGGCAGGCGTTCCAGCCCTCAACGATACCGGTGGAGTAATTGCAGTCCGGGTCAACTATTTCGGCTGTCGTGGACTCTGGTTTACGCTCAGGAAGTACAACCGAAACCGGCGCTGGCGGAGCTTTGAATACCTTGAACGCGTCCGGATGATCGAACCCGCAGACTACCAAGTTGTTCGGGACACCTTCGTTGCGCAGGTACGCAGTCGGCTCACCCCTCGCATTCTCCAGCTCTTGAACCCGCGCCTGTAACTGGTCACGCTCAGTGGCTAGCGATTCGAAATCCTCCAGCGGCCCAAGAACGCCATCCCCGCCACAATTCCCGCACACGTCCATGTCAGGTTCTGGCGGCTGGTTGTGACCCTGATAGGAACTGTGACCGGAATAGACTTCGCCATGACCCCCGCAGTCGCTGCACACGCAGAGTCGAGATTTAATTCGCGCGTTCTCCGCCTGTAGCTGGTCGATGGTGGATTGCAGGGCGGCGACTTCGGGAGGGGCAGCGTAGAGTGGCGTAATTTCTCGCCAAGTCGATTTGTCTTCGTGCCCGACCTCTTCCATGGTTTCAACGTAACGGATCGCGCCACGACTCCAACCGTTGCCGTGGTCGTAATCCCACTTGAACCGAAACGCATCAGGCTGGCGCTCGACGACAGGTGCACCCCCAAGGCAGTTCTGCTTCCACTCCGGCCAAGTCTTCACCACCTCGGCGCATTGCTTGCAGTGTTCGCGTAGGTCATTGGCAGGTTCGACGACATGGGCACAGTCCGGGCATTTTTCAGCGGGCGAGCCAACCGGCCGAAGGGTATCAATCCATCCTCGACCGCGACACGTTTTGCACTGCAGCACGCCGTCAATCGTTGGGTTATTGGTCATGGTCAGTCCTCGCCTCGCATAAGTCCGTCATCGCCTTCGGTAATTGCCCCGCATCCGCCGTCGGTGTTGCTGGCCCCAAAGCTGGCCAAGATCAGCAGGCGGTCACCGCTTGTTGGGCGGAGCGAGTTAACTGACCCGCAGAACAAAGAAACATCAGCCGCATCCATGTCGCGTAACAGCCGCTCTTGCCGAGAAAGTAGCTTGCGCACAACGTCATAGCTGATGCCGGCAGCTTCGCACTCGTCCTCGTTTGGGAAATTAATCATGACTTCCTGCCTCGGGTTTGCGGTTGAGGGCGGCGCGAATGGACTTCGAAAGTTTCGCCGTTGGATTCAGCGCAGCGAGTGTCTGTTCGAGCAGTTTCCGCAGCAGTTGGTTGTCGGCTGACAGTTCAGCGATGCACTGCTCGGCGTCGGCAAGACATGTCGTCATGTCGCTGTTCGACTGCATCAGGTCTTCGATGACGCCATCTTTTCGTATTGAGTCAGCCTCAGCCGTATCGGCGCGCAGGCGTTGGGCGTCGCGATCCAAGAGCATTTCATTGAGGTAGACGACGTGGTCAGTGTGACGGACGTAATAGCCATTGCTGCACTCCTCAACATCTCCTCCGCCCGGGACGTCATACCGAGTTATAAAAGCCATTTTTCAATACTCCATTGAATAAGTTGCGGAAGGCCGTGGCAGGCCAGGGCGATAAGGCAGTAGGCGTAGGTGGTCATGGCCGAGCCTTCTCGAAGTGGAAGACCACCTCTGCGCCGGTCTCGGCGATCAGACCGTATGACTTGGCGAGCCGGTAGATGGGGTGGTAGCTGTTGAGAGAGTTGACGTGCCCGGCAATCCAGTCCCGCCAGCCTTCCAGTGTCTGCCGGCCCTTGCTGATGTTGCATGGCGCGCAGGCCGGCATCATGTTGCCGAGGTTGTGGTTATCGATCTGCTCCGCGACGCGGTCGTCTGCAACACGGATAACCGGCTCCAGGTGATCGGCATGCCAACGATCCCCCAGCAGCACCCCGCAGTAAGCGCAGTGCCCGTCGTACTTCAGGCGCAATTGCTCGCGCTCGGATTTCTTCAGTCTCATGCGGTGATACTCCAGTTAACCCCGTCCTTCGCCCGCTGATCGCGAAGCTTGGCCAGGTGTGCGCCGTAAAGGCTGATGCCGATGACGGCGAGGGTGATGATTGCCAGCCAGGTTAGGGCGGCGTAGAGGGCGATCACAGCCGCACCTCGTAACGAACGTCAAACACCAGCGTTGAGTCGTCCTCAAAGTGAAAGGTAACCGTGTGTGCATCGTGATCGACGTCGCGATAAACCATCACGGCTACCGCCTTCTGATACGGGTCAGGTGAATCGAGCACTCGGTCGCGGATTGTATGGTGTGACATGGCGGTAACTCCTGCTTCGTGTTGTGACGGTCACAAGATGACACATGCGTCACCTTACTGTCAAACGAAAACCCGGCCGTACGTCGGCCAGGTCGTTACGCGTATTTCAGTTCGACGCCTTGCGACCGTGCGGTGTCCATGACCAGCTGGGTCATCTCGTCGCGTTTGCCCAGTGCGCAGCTCACGACGCCCAGGCTCACGCCGGCTTCAGCGGCGATCTTGGCACGGTTGAGGCTGCGAAGACCGGAGGCAATAGCGTGCTGCATCGCAATGCCAAGCAGACGCTCACGGTGCTGTCGCAGGGTGTCACTGTTCGGGTTATAGGCCATCATTCGTTACTCTGTACGGTGTTTGGCGCAGTGTTGCACAGAGCTGACGGGTGTGTCAATTCGAGCCACTGGGGCCAGAGGTTGTCGACCGGGCGCTGCCAATCGCCTTTATACTTCAGGCAGTTGCCGGTACCTCCAGGCGACCCGTCCCACAGTGCGCAGATGCGCACAGCCCGGTCGACCATCCACTCGTTGCGGATCTGCATTTTGAATCCCGCGTACAGCCCTTCACAAACCACCGTTACACTGGTGCAGCGCTTGAGAATCCGGTGAAAGTTGTTCTTGGATTCGTTGGGCCACTGTGATTCCTGGCCTTCGAACGGGATGGCCGCGTGCACTGGAATATTGAGCAACAGTGCCGCGTCGGCCCATGCCTGGTCCCAACCAAGCGCCATGCCGGAGATAACGCCTTCGGGCTGCATGCGCTCCAGATAGTCGTAGGCGAGCTTGACCAGTCGTACGTAAACGTCCCGTCCGTACCCGCCGAGTTTGTTTGGCCGGTGCCCCGTGGCGGCGATCAGTCCTTGCATGGCGTCGGCTCCTTGCTCAGTTCGAAGTCCGTAAAGCACACCCCACCCGGGTAGGTCAGCATGCGCGGATGCGCCATCTGCGGATCGCCCATCAACTGGCGCACCTCGTCGAATGTGCTGAAGCCTGAGTCGGCCGATGCGCTGGTGCAGGCCAGAGTGTCGGGGTTGTAGTCGGTCAGGTAGATCATGTCGGGTTGCTCCAGGTAGGCGAGGATAAACTGCGTTGCCGCTTCAGCGTTGATGGCGTTTCCGTAGGCGCGCAATCGTCCCACTCTTGAGGTAGCCCCATGAGCCAGCGGGAATGTGCCGGGTTCAACTGGCCGGAACCGATCATCCCTGCAGCTGATCCAGTCAGCACCTCCCCAGAAACCATTAACCGGGCCGGCTGATCCGTCGGCAGGTAAATCACCATTTCCTCGGATAAATACCCGCCCTTGCGACCCGTCGCCGCTCGACTCGGGCGAAGACCCTTGCGCTCGATGTAGTCCGTCGCATTCGGCGTTGCCCAGCCGCAAAGCAATACTTGATGACACAGTTGGACTTGACCAGGCCCGTTGCGATTCCCCAGCTTTGCGTCCACCGTGTTCGGACTGCGCCACCCAGAAGAGCCGGTCTCGGATGTGCGGCGCACCGACGCCCGCAGACGGAAACGGGACACCCCCGAAGGCGTAACCCAAGGCTTCCATGTCAGCGTGTACAAGGTCGACCCAAGGCTCGACAGCCTTGCTCGCAACCTGCTCTCCAAAGATGACTGGAGGTGCGCACTGGGCGATGAGGTGGAAGAAATCGGGCCACAGATGCCGCTCGTCAGTAAACCCAGCTCCCGCGCCTGCCGAGCTGAAAGGTTGGCAGGGGCAAGATCCTGTCCAAACTGGGCGATCGTCTGGCCACCCAGCGAGGCGCAGGGCGAGTGACCAAACACCGATTCCTGCAAAGAAGTGGCATTGTGTGAAGCCTCGCAGGTCGTCGGGCAACACGTCTTCGATAGATCGTTCATCAACAACACCTGGGGCAATATGGCCCGCTGCAATAAGGTTTCGCAACCACTGGGCCGCGTACGGGTCAATCTCGTTGTAGTAGGCCGTCACAGCAACGGCCCCCCTGCGTGAAAGTGGAACCGGCCACCCAGACGGATCACCAGCTCCCCGAAGTTCATTTGCCCTCGTTCGCGGCCCTGCCCGGTAAACGTCCAACCTTCCGGCTTATCCTCACGAGCGTAGAATTGGCCGACCGTCTGCCCGACATGCTCGGGGCGAATGTGGAACGGCCAGATACCGATGTAGTCGGACGTCTTCATAACCTCGTTAACTTCCTTGCTGATGTTGCCTAGGCCGTAACGCACAAAGTTCCCTTTGTCGTCGGTGTACGCCCCGGAATTGTTGCGCCAGCAGTACGCCCCGTGCAGCTCGCGCGCCTGGCGCACCGCATCGGCGGAGACGGCAGCCTCACTGCGCCCCGGTTGCCGGTCGGGCAGCTGGTGCATCTCCGGCGCCACACCGAACCGGCGTTCCAGGTCGCGCACCGCATCGATCGACACGCCCCACTGGGCGGCCCACTGCATCAATTCAATCATAGCGGTAACTCACTTCGGGTGAAGTCAACAGGCAGTCCGTTAACGCGGTCAACATTTAGAGGGTGGTAATCGTCTGCGCCTGAGCGCGATACGATCCATTGGCCACTGAATTCAGCAAACGTGATCGTGCGTTTCGTTCCAGGGCATTTTGTCACACGGAGCCGATCCCCCGGCTTCAGTAAACGTTTCGCGTTTTCAGCCGCAATTACGCCGAGCCGTTGACGTTCGACACGTTGCTCTCTCGTAAGGCTCATGGCCGTTGCTCCAACGTGGCAGACCAACCTGTGCGACCCGGTGTAGATCCCGCTTCCAGAACACGGGAACCCCACGGGTTACGCCAGCCATTTACGAACACTTCCGGACGCGGTTCCTCGGCGTACCACCACCAGCGACCATTGGCATCCATTGCCAACCACTGCGCCCATTGTGGCGCATCGTTCCAGATGGGTTTCATGCTCGGTTACTCCCGAATAAAGGTTTCTGTCCCGGGTTCAGTGGCCAGTGCTCAACGTGGCCGCACTTGCCATTGGTGCACACGCGCCGGTATTGCGATGTCAGGTTCGACATGGGCTCGCGGCACAGCGGGCACGGTTTGCCGATGGCGTCAGTCATCACTGTCGACCCCGAGACGGTCAATGTATTTCGACAGGTCGCCCACCTGCGTCCCGTAGCGCACCCAGGCTTCAAACGCCGCAGGGTCGCCGGCTCGCAACTGGTCGAGCTTATGGATCTGTTGCGACAGCAGCGCCACGGCTTCATCGCCGGCAGCGGAACAAATGCGCTCCAGTGCCGCTGCGGTGCCGTTGGGCATACGCAGCTCAATGGTGACACCCGCCAAGCGACTGCGACGTTTGCGCTCCCGGGCATCCACGCGACGGATGGCGCTCTCGATACCCTCACCGAACGTCGCGTGGATGACGACCTGTTTCTCGCCGCGGGCCTTCATCGCTTTGGCTTCGGCTACCATCTCGTCGGTGTACTTGATGGGCATGATCATTGTTCGGGGTGCTCCACGAGGAAGTCACTGATGCCCGGGACCGTGCAAGGGAAATACGGCAACATCCCGACGTCAACTACTGAACTCGCGTCCCGGAAGTTATTTTCAGCCAGTATTGAAATTTCGGCTTCGTCGCACAGATGCAACGCCTCGCGCAGGGCGAACAGGGCGCGTCGTTGGGCTTCGGTGATCATTTGGCACGCTCCGCAAGTAAAGCGTCAGCTGCTGCGTAGCAGTCTGCGGCCATTTCAGTCCAAAGCAGCTCTCGGCCCCCGTCGTGGCTTGCATCGATAGGCCCCCTGCCGATCAGGTATTGCGCTGCAAAGTAATCCCGCAAGGACATGCCAGGAGTTCGGTGTTCTACTCGCTCACCACGGCCTTGATCGGTACGTTGCATCCAGGTCAGCGGGTATGCCGCGCCGCCATCGTTTCTGCTCATTTATCTCTCCAGTGCCGGCCCATCCGGCGATGTGGTAACTCTAGGCCCAGTTGCCGCATGTGTCAACCTGTCATTGCTTCCCACATGCCGGCCACGGACGACGGCGACAGGCGGTCCACCACCCAACCGTACAGCTTGACCATAGCGTCGCGGTCCTGCGCCTGTGCGCCCAGCCAGTCGATACCGAACGTCAGATAGAAGCGGCGGAATATCTCCGAGTCACTGCGCCCGAGCGCCCGGTGCTCCCCGGCCCACCATGCCATCGCCGATTGAAGCTCAGACTGTGCGGTACGGTGCGCGTCGTGCTTCTTGACGTTGCTGCCGATCCACGCCGCCGGCAGCGTGCGGATGTGCGCCTGCTCCCTGAATACGTCGTTGGGCATCGCCACCGCGGCAACTGCGTTACGCATGGCCGCCAGCAGCGCAGGCTCCAATTCGGTCATGTCGCCGTCGACTGCATCCGGCCCACTACGGCCAGGTGTCGGCGCCGGTTTCGTGCCGCAGTACGGGCACGCAGGCAGCGCACGCAGGTACGGCGACAGGCACATCGGGTTGAGGCACGCACGGTTCGGGATGACGTCGGTCGGGCCGCTGCTGGACTTGCGTTCCTGGTCGTCGAGCGTCCAGTCGTTTTTGGCGTCGGGCAGCCCGAGGCGCGGATCGAGGAACGAACCTACGTGGTCGATCACCAGCGCTTTGCTTTTGCTGGATGCGGCGATATGCGCCAGACGTTCCATTACCGACAAGTCGTCCCACTGCATCATCAGGCCGCGATCGATCAGCAGACGTAGCGCGCGGCCTACCTGCTGAGCGTGTTTGCTGAAGCTGATAGTCTTGGCGGCTAGGATCACCACTTCGATACCCGGCACGTCGAAACCTTCCGACACCAGGCCCACGTTGCACAGTACTTGTGTGACCCGGCCACGGAATCGTTTCATGATCGCCCGTCGCTCGTCCGGGTCAGTGGTGCCGTCCACGTGCTCGGCGGCGATACCTGCGGCCCGGAACTGTTCGGCCATATCCTTGGAGGTATCGGTGTCGGAGGCGAACACGACGGCCTGTTTGCCAGGTGCGTATGTTTGGTACGTCTGCACCACGTCGCCCACCAGGGTCGAGCCGCGTACTGCTGCCTTGCCCTTGCCGCGGTCGAGCACATAATCGCCGTCGGTGCCGATGCCTACGCCAGCCAGGTCGATGTGCGTCTCGCTGACAATCACTCGGTAATCCGTGAGGTAGCCCCAGTCGATCAGGTCACGCATCGACGGGCCGCGAATCAGGATATCGAACACCCCTGACGCGTGCCTACCGAGCCCTTTGCCGTCGGCGCGCACTGGCGTCGCGGTAACGCCTAGCCCCTTGGCTTTGGGGAACAGTAGCGCAGCCTTGCCCCACTGGTTCTCGCGCAGCACATGGTGCGCTTCATCCTGGACCCACAGCGTTACCTGGGCGATCCAGCGAGCGTGGATTTTGAGTTGTCGTTCGGTCAGGCTCTGCACACTGGCAACCCCGGCGCGGGCGGTTGGGTCGTACATACAGACGCCCAGCTCGTCGAGGTGCTGCTTGCAGATGGCGCGTATCAGTTTCTCCGGCCCAATGATCCGGTGCCGCACGCCGAACCGGGCAAGCGCCATGCTGATTTGTTCAATCAGTTCCGACCGGTGCGCGATGCAGATCGATGCGCCCTCATGGTGGGCGACCACATGCGCGAAGAACACCGTTTTACCGGCGCCGGTCGGCATCACCGCCAGCACGTTGTCGTGAGCGCCCCATGCGTCATTCGCAGCAGTGTTCAAATCCTGCTGATACCAGCGCAATCGCGGAGCATTGGCCCGGCGTACGGCAGCAGCGGCACCGGTGGCGGCGGAGGGAAAGGCTGTCACAGGGTTTGCTCCAGGGCTGCAACGGCCTCTTGAGCCTGCGGGTACTCCGTACCACCGAAACGCCAGCCGCAGGTAATCTGTTTGGTTTTACGGTTGAATCGCTTAATCAGGGTGAGTCCCGGGTGCTGCACACAGGTGTATCCGTAACCGAACCACTCTTTGCCGTTGTAGTGCGCATCCTCTTTGAACATGAGACCTGTCGGGTCGATCCGTTTCGCTTCGTTCATGTCTTTTTTTATTCCGGTAGTGGTTGACATAGGCGTCAACTGTAGCGAGAATTGCCTCACACCGCAACACAAACCCACGGAGAAACACCATGTTTAACCCATTGCTCTATTTGGCATCACTGGCAGCGGCGGCGTTCGCTGCACCTACCCCAGCCGTGAAGCGATTCCAAAACGGCGCCGCGCTGCGTAACCCAGCCGACCCGGTCCAAGCGGCACGCATTGAAGCCGCTGCGGTCAAACGTGTCCATCGTGCCGACAAGCTGACCGAGCGTACCAATCAATCATGGTCCCGCAATTACACGCACCACAAAGCTTTTTACGCTATTGAGCAGGGCCATATTTCTCCGCTCAATCTCAACCCTTTCTACATCGCCAAGTGAGTACCAACATGATCAATCTGTCCCTCCCGTTGTCCGCCACCGCCCTGCGCCTGGGTTCGGCTTTCCTGTCCGACCTGGCCGCGCAGTCCGAGGTGATTCTGTCCGAGTCGACGCCGGTATCCGACTTTAAACAGGTCGGTGACCGCATCCACGCCACTGGCGTAACGGCGCTCAATGTGTCGCTGCCCATTGTCGCCGCCGAAGCCGCGGATGAAGACGACGAACCGGAACCAGCCCTCACCCAAGCCGACATCAACCCGGTTCAATACGAAACCGTGGTGATCGGCCACGAACGCAACCCGGATTACGCCGGCGCCAATGCCGCGTTCGACGAGGCGCAGCTCGCAACCGCTGGCTGGACTACCGAACTGTTGCTGGCAGACGGCTACCTGCGCGAGGTGACCGAGCAGCGCCCTTTGCCCGTTGCGCCTGGTGCCTCCAGTCCGGCGCCAGCCCCTGCAGCTGCTCCGGCCGCACCCGGTGGCTCGAGCGTAGAGCTGGACGCTGACGGTCTGCCATGGGACAGCCGCATCCACTCCGACGCCACCGTGCGCAAGGCTGCAACGGGAAAGTGGAAGACCCGCAAGAATCTGGCCCCGGGCTTCAAGGAGCAGATCGAAGCGGAACTGCGCAAAGTGAGGGGTGCGCCAGCGGCTACGGCTACTACGGCGAGCCCATCCGCCCCGGCACCAGCCCCAGCCGCGCCTGCTGCACCAGCTGCTCCCGCACCCGCCCCGGCTCCCGGTGCAGCGCCTGCGGCACCCTCCGACGGCGCGATGACGTTTGCCCAGTTCACCCGCTACTTGCTGGACAACAAGATCAGCCAGACCGATGCGGTTCTTCAGGTGCAGAAAGTGGGCCTGACGATCATTCCTGACCTCGCGAAACGTCCGGACCTGATCCCCGCGGTAATGGCCGGCCTCAAGGGCTGATAATAACAGGGGTGGCGCGAGCTGCCCCATTTGCACGGAGGTGCAGCAGATGAAGCCGTGTACTCTCGGAAAACGCCATAAGTGGGCATTCGTCCACAATATCGTTACGCAAACTCAATCGGGGCGCACCGTGCGTCTCAGCAGTCGCGGTAAGTATCGTTGCGACTGTGGTGCGGCGAAACTCGGGGAACCTGCACCATGACAGGCGCCCATTCCCCACTCGCGCCATCCAGCGCCTACCGTTGGGAACCGTGCCCCGGCTCTGTATCGCTTGAGGCGCGTTACCCGGAACAAGAGGAAGACGAAGCCGCCGCCGAGGGCACCGCGTCGCACCATGCAGGCAGTGAGGAATTGCTGGGCCGGCCAGTGGCGATTGGCGACAAGGCGCCCAATGGCGTGCTGCTGACCGAGGAAATGATCGAAGGCGCGACCATGTGGACGACGGACGTGTTCAGCGTCTGCATTGCCACCGGTACGCCGCTGAATCACCTGCAGGTCGAGCAGCGTGTCGCCATGCCTCGTATCCATCCGGAAGCCTTCGGCACACCCGACACATGGCTCTATGCTGAGCAGCAAGGCACGCTCTACGTGTGGGACTACAAGTTCGGCTATGGCGTCGTCGAGCACGTCGAGAACTGGCAGCTGATCATGTACGTCTGCGGCATCCTGGATCTGCTCGGCATTGACGGGCGTAACGACCAGGAACTATGGGTCGACATGCGCGTTGTGCAACCCCGGGCCTATCACCGGGACGGTCGGGTACGTTCGTGGCGCGTCAAGGCCAGTGACCTGCGCGGGTTCTTCAACAAACTGGGGGCCGCAGCTGCCGAAGCGATGGGGGCCCACCCGCACACGTTGAGCGGGCCGCACTGCCTCCACTGCAAAGCAGCGGCGCACTGCCCAACGCTCAAGCGCGCAACGTGGTCGGCAGCGGATTATCTCGGCGGGTCGGCACCTGAATCGCTCGACGCCGAGAGTGCGGCCTACGAGCTGGGCTTGCTGGAGCGCATCGCGGTGCTTGTGAAAGCGCGGAAACAGGGCCGTGAAGCCGATGTCAAAGCCCGACTCACTCGCGGCGAAGTAGTTGCCGATTGGTGCCTCGAACCTACCTACGGCCACAAGACATGGAAAGACGGCGAGGAAGCCATGGCTATTGCCGCCGGTGATATGTGCGGCGTTGACCTGCGTAAACCGGAAGCGGCGGTGACCCCTAAGCAGGCTGAAGCACTTGCGGCGAAAAAAGGAGTTGACGCAAGTGTCATCTACGAATACAGTCACACCCCAAGGACCGGTGTAAAACTGGCCCGCGACACCAACCTACTCAACCGTGCCCGTGCTGGGTTCGGCGTAAAACTGGAGCAATGACACCATGGCAGAAGTAACCATTCTCGGGCTCACCACTGCAGTCGGCCGATTGGTCAGCGGCTCGCTGTACATCCCGAACACCACTGACTACGAAGGGAACCCGCGTGTGATCAAATCCGGCCCGAATGCGGGCCAACCGATGGCGACTTATGATTTCAGCGTCGCTTTCAAGAAAACACCCGGCGTTACTCACTGGTCCAATGAGCAACTGCAAGGCCTCGTAAATGGCGTGGCCTCAGCGATGTTTCCACCGATCTGGGCACTGGGCCATGCAGAATTCCCGGCTCAAGCGCAGCGTTCCGACTTCAGCTGGAAAATTGCCGACGGCGACGATACTGTGCCGAACAAGAAAGGCAACAAGAATTGCGACAAAGACGGCTGGCCTGGCCACTGGATCATCCATTTCAGCAGCATGCAGGCGCCCAAGGTGCTGGACTACCTGAACGCCAAAGGCACGTTGTTGACCGAGCCTGACGCAGTGAAGCGCGGGTACTTCGTGCAAGTCATGGCCGAGTTCAAGAGCAACGCACCTGCCGCAAGTCCGGGCCTGTTCGCCAATCACCAAGCGGTGGCACTTATCGCCTACGGCCCAGTGATGAAAGGCGGCGGTGAGGTGGACGTGTCGAAAGCCGGGTTCGGGGTCGGTATCGCCCTGCCGGAAGGCGCCACCACCGTGCCGCCCGCTGCAACTGGCGCTACGCCGCCTGCTCCGGCCCCCGCGCCCCAAGCAGCACCAGCACCAGCACCAGCACCAGCACCAGCACCAGCACCAGCACCAGCACCAGCACCAGCACCAGCACCAGCACCAGCACCAGCACCAGCACCAGCACCAGCACCAGCACCAGCACCAGCACC